>Ga0214921_10004129_pt1 | contig 21682 bp, 46 predicted proteins | sample LL1505_MetaG_FD_177992 | JGI IMG/M metagenome (GOLD analysis project Ga0214921, IMG submission 177992) | Freshwater microbial communities from Lake Lanier, Atlanta, Georgia, United States - LL-1505 | ecosystem: Environmental > Aquatic > Freshwater > Lake | place: USA: Georgia | collected... | reverse complement strand
TACCTCCAATTTACTGTAAGATAAGGAGAGAATATTTATATGACTTACGAGAACATCAAGGAGAAACTGAAGACTGCGTGGTATTTGCTTTGGGGAGTATTAGCGGGCGTGCGACGTTGTTTCATTGTTTACTCAGCAACGGTGCAATATATTGGCGACTTCCTATCTCTGCTTTTGTTCAAAGAACAATCAGCAGTGATGTGCATAGCACACCGATGGAACATCAAGATCTCGACGATCTTCAGCTATGGAATTCATTTAGTTATTATCCTAGTGTTACTGTTTTTGATTTTTTAAAAGGTCAACGCTGTAAATATTTAGGAAAAAACAAAAAATTTTATCATGGCGAATATTTATTTACGATTGATTGGGCACATCCAGAATCTAATATCGTGGATACTGAACATTCCGAAATACCTGACCAACATAAATGTGGCCACGTTTTGGCTCTTGACAACGGTAATTATGCAATTCAGCCTAATAATCGTATTTTGTGGAACGTGCCTAGTTTTACTACTTCTACACATTGGCCAGACTATAAAGTCCAGACTTCGTATTGGAATGTAGAAAATAAAAACTGGAAGACAGATGATTCAGATGATATGTTTTATAAAATAAATGACAAGAAAACCAAGAAAAATTAAAAGAGCTTTAAAATTAGATGCTAGAATAGAGCATGGAGTATGCCCCTATTGCAATTTACTATCACCTCTGTTATTCTTATATAAGGATTTCTACAGATGTTCTTTGTGTGGTGAAGAGGTGGAACAATATATTAACGGAGTTATTAAATACATTCCAATTACAAGCAGTAAAAGAATAGGTTTAATGACAGAAACGGTTGAAAAATGAGTAGCGAATTTAAAGTTAATGATCAAACCCAAGTATCTTTACCTATTAAAAATATAATTGGTATTGTATCAGCGATTGTTGTAGCGGTATGGACTTATTTTGGTCTTGTTGAAAGATTAAATAGATTAGAAACTAATGAAAAGCTAATGGCTCAAGACTTGCTTAAAAAAGCTGAACAAACTCCTAAAAACCAAGAAATGTATATGTTGATTGAGTATCAAGCTAAAGCATTAGATAAACACTCTAAACAATTAGAAGAAAATGTTCATACAAAAGTATTAATAGCTCAATTAGAAAAGAAAGTAGAAAAATTAGAAAAAGAATTAGATACATTAAGAGGTAAATAATGGTTGAAGCAGTATTTGCATTATTAATGTTCCTTAATGGAAAATTAGAAAATTATTCACCTAAAGCTACAATTGCAGATTGTTTGGAACAAAAACGTAAAGTTGAAAGAGATGGAAACCCTAATTCAACACAATGGCAATGCAAAGAAATTAAAGCTGTTGTAGAAATTGATAAATATGGTATTAAAAGAATTAAAGAAATTAAAGAATAATGGCACGTAAAGTTCAATCAGGTTCAGGTACATTTATCAAACACACCAATAAAAAAAGACCAGGAAGACACGCCAAAAAACCAAATAAACGTAATACAAGAAAAGAATATAGAGGTCAGGGAAGAAGATAATGAATGCCCGCCCTAGTTGTACTAGGACGAGCAAACAAAAGGTGTGAGAAGAGATCTCCACAATACCTTAAAAATAATTATCTTGCAAGACTTGTTTTTATTGCTATAGTTTCCCATATTAAAATGCAGAAAGCATAAATAAACAAACAAAAAGGAGAAGAAATGGCAGATCCAGCAAAATATAAATCGGTGTCAGTACCGATGGAAATATATAAAATTTTAGTATTTCTAAAAGATGGTAAATTAACAGATGCTAATTTAACTGTAAGTAAAACTATAGAAGTATTAGCAAAGAAAGAAGCAAAAAATAAAGGTTATAAAAATGGACATTCAAAATAAAACTCATAAAGTTATTTGTCATGATTGTGGTGGTAATGGATATCGTAGAGATTGCTATGGTGAAGTATATCAATGTAAAAATTGCAAATCCCAAGGTGAAATAGAATTTACTGAAGAAGAAATGTTAGAGAACATTGATGATGCAGGAGCTATAATATGAAAAAAAGAAGAATATCAGGTTACTATGGCTATTGGTGTCATGTTAAAAAAAGACGTGTGTTTAAAACTTTATATGAAAAAGCAGAATGAACATATTTCATTTAGATAAAGAACCAGAAGTTTGTGCAAAATATCACTGCGATAAACATGTTGTTAAAATGATATTAGAAACAGCTCAAATGTTATCTACTGCATATCAAAAGCATTTTGGTGTTAATGATAAGTTATACAAAACAGCTTATCCAAAACATCCAATGACTTTGTGGGTTGGTGAATCAAAAGAAAATTTTTTATGGACAATGGATTTAATGAAAAATTTATTATTCCAATATACTTTAAGATATAAAAAAGTTCATGCATCTTATCGTGTATATGAAACATTAAAATCTTTAGATATAACTAATTTTCCATCATCAAGTTTTACAACACCTCCATTATGTATGCCTGATACATATAAAGTTGAAGATTATATTCAGTCTTATAAAAATTATTATGTAGCTGAAAAAAAATCTTTTGCTAAATATACCGAAGTTAATATACCGGAGTTTATGTTATGAAACGTGGACCTAATGATTTAGAAGAGATCATTAATAAATTAAAAAAAGAAAACAAAAGGTTGAAGAAATGTCTGAAAGAACAAAAAAGAAAATAGGTAGTTTAATTATTCACAATGTTGTGAAGTATTGGGTTGAACCTAAAAAATATGGTTATGAAATACGTATATTAGATGAAGCTGAAGATTTAACTACAATTGAATGTCACATGAATAAAAAGAATAGACAACAAGATGAGGAATTATTTAGAAAATGAAAAACATTATAAAAATAAATGATTATTTAGGTCTTGCTGTTAAAAATGTTCTTAATGGTAATGATATAGTTGTTATTAGAAAAAATAATTCAAATTTAATTATAAAACTTAGACATGAAAAAAACAAAAAAAGATCTTGAGTTAGAATATATTTATAATGAATTATTTGACAAAATGGTTGAACTTGTTTTGCGTTATAATGAACCACAGATGGTGGCTTCAACAATGATGGCACAAGCTATGAGATTATATAAAACAGTTTTTAAATATCCTGGAGAGTTTGAAGAAGTTATGGAAACTATAATGAGACAATCTGAAGAAATAGAACCTTTTAACCATAAAGCAATACATTAATAAAATGGCTTTACAAAAAAAATTAACAGAAAAACAAAAAAAATTTGCAGAATTATTATTATATTCTTCAAAAAAAGCTACAGAATGCGCAATAGAAGCAGGATATGATAAAGATTCTGCTTATGTAAGAGCTAGTGAACTTCGTAATCCAAATAGATATCCATTGGTTTGTAATTATATAGAAAAACTTAGAGAAAAAAAATTAGAAGAAGAAAAAATTAAATTTACTAGAAGTTTATCTTTAATGAATGATTTATTAGAATCAGCCGTGAATGATTTTAAAAAAGATTGGAGATTTAATTCACATCATAGATATAAACATGCTGCTAGAGCAGTTAAAGTATTTAAAGATTTATATTCCTGTGTGGGTTTAGGGGAAACAGTTAATGTTTATTTAGCTTCAGAATCAAGGCCTTATGTAACAAATCATTATAAAATAGGTAGAACTTCACATGAAGATGTTAATAAAAGATCAACTGGTAGAACTGATAATCCCTTTGGATTAACTTATATATGTGGTTTTAAATATACATCTATGAATGGATTTAATTTAGAAAAAGCTTTTCATAATTTTTTTAAAGAATATTCAACTTATAATGATAAATATGATTCTTCAGCTTCTGAATGGTTTCATATTAAAGATAAAGATAATTTTATAAAACAATTTAAAGAAATTGGTTATTCTTTTTTAGAAAAAAATAATTGCCAAGGAGTATATTATGAAACAAAATAAAAGAAGATCAGAATGGGGTAAAGGTTGGGATGGAAGAAGCCGTATTCCTGATGAAACATTTAAAAAGAATTATGACGAAATAGATTGGTCATATGTTAAAAAAGAAGAAGAAAATAAAAAAGATGATAAGTAAATCAATAAAAGGTGTATGTTCAGAATTAGAAGCTATAAAAATTTTTTTAAAAAGAGGTTATTATGTTGCTAGAGCATTGGATCCACAATGCCCGTTTGATCTTATTGTGGTTAGCAAAAAAGGTAAAATTTCTTTACTCGATGTTAAGTCCGTATCTCGTCGTAAGACTGAAACCTATAATTGTAAACCAGGAGATAGAATTAATCGTTCTGTATCGAAAAGGCAAAAAGCGTTGGGCGTTAAGATACATTACGTTGAATGAACTTAGAAATTTTATTATTGGAATGATAATACTTTCTTACATTATTAGAATATTTATATGAAATATATTTTTATATTATTGTTTTTAGTTAGTTGTTCTAAAGATATTTCTTTTGACCCTACAACTACTATTCTTAAACAAACCATTAAATTTTTATATGATGAATCAAATAAAGAAAAACCTGTAATGGAAATTCAATATTAATCATGAAACACAATCCTAAATATAACTATCCTAAATCAACGCGATCAACAATAGAGGGTCAACGACACTATGATCTAGGTGAAGCTCGCCTTCCTTCAGTAACTACGATTCTTTCCGCAACTCAACCGGAGGAGAAACGTAAATCACTTGAAGCGTGGCGTCAACGAGTAGGCGAAGTTGAAGCAGCGCGGATCGTGGATAATTCTGCAACGCGCGGCACGGCTATGCATACAATAATAGAAAGCTTTCTAACAGGCCAATATCATTTAGATTTAACTGATGTGGGTCGTAATGCTCATACCATGGCTCAAACCATCATTGAAAATGGATTAAAGAACAAAATCACCGAATTTTATGGCATGGAAGCTACCATGTATTACCCAGGTTTATATGCTGGAGCTACAGATTTGATTGCTGTGCACAATGGAAAGGACAGTATCATTGACTTCAAACAATCTAATAAACCAAAGAAACGCGAATGGATTCAAGATTACTTTATGCAACTTGCAGCTTATGGAATGGCACATGACCATGTGTATGGAACTACAATTGAAAAAGGAATAATTATGATGTGTACTCCTGAAAATATTTATCAAGAGTTTACAATAGAAGGATTAGAATATAAAAGATATAAACATGAATTTTTAAGAAGAGTCGATCAATATTATAATCAATTAAAAGAGGGACTGGACAATAATGCCTTATAAAGACCCAGTTAAAAGAAAAGAAAATTCAAAAAAAAACTATTTAAAAAGAAAAAAAGAAAATTATCAATTATGGTTAGAAAGATCACGTATTCATTGTAGAAAATATTATTTAAAAAATAAAAAGAAAGAAAACAAAAGAACTAAATTATATAAATTAAAAAACAAAGAAAAAATAAAAAAAACAGTAAATGCTTATTATAGAAAAAGAAGAAAAACAGATATGAGTTGGAGACTTTTAATGAATGTTAGAACAAGAATAAATCATGCATTAAAAGGAACAGTTAAAAAATCGGATAAAACAAAAAAATTAATAGGTATTTCATTAGAAGGATTAGTTAAATATATTGAAAGTAAATTTAAACCAGGTATGAGTTGGAAAAAAAGACATTTAATTCACATAGACCATATAATACCTTGTGCCTCTTTTGATTTAACAGATCCAAAACAACAAGCTAAATGTTTTCATTATACAAATTTACAACCTCTTTGGGCGCATGAAAATTTATCTAAAAGTTCTAAAATATTATGAATTTAAATGTTTATAAATGGATTGCAGCCGGCATCAGCATTATTTGTTCTGTTATACAGGCAAGTGCAATTATTCATTTACAATGGATTGCCTGGATATTTCTAATGGTAAGTGTAATGATGTGGACCTATGTTTCTTACATTGAAGGAGATAAAGCTAGATTAACACAACAAATAGTGTTTATTTTGCTTAGTTTTTTTGCAATATATAACTGGTTTCAACATAAATGATAGGGTTGACAAAACATTAAAAATAGACACAATGAAAGGATATGAACCAATGAGCAGCTATAGGACTGCAACCTTATCTAAATAGATAAGTTTATAAATCAACTAACATCGCAGGAGGAATACGTGAATAATTTAAAACATTATATACTGTATCTAATAACAATACTGATCTGGTTGTTTATTGTGTTTTTTGTTGTATTTTCTGAACCCGCCTTTGGCTATAAGAACAACAAAGAATTCATAGAATCGGTCAATAAATGCGCTGATTATCTTGATAAAAGATATAAAAAAGAAGAAAGAATACCTAGAAAATTATTATTAACACAAGCTGCATTAGAGTCTAACTACGGTAGATCTAGATACGCTATTGAAGGAAACAATTTAATGGGCATTTACCAGTTTAAAAATTTACATACCGGCATGGCCCCAGCTAACAACCCAAATGCACCGTTTAGAGTGGCTAAATTTAAGTCTAAATGCCATTCTATAGAATATTATATAAATCTATTAAATACGAAGGATGCTTATAAATCTTTTAGAAATGAGCGTGAATTACAGTCTAAATTGCGTATAAACGACGTAAATCGTTATTTTAACTTGCTTTACAACTATTCTACTAATCGTGAATATCCACAACTATTAAAAAGAACTTATAAAGAAATTGTAGAAATGGGTTTTTAACCTATTGACATCATAGGAATTTATATTATATTAATTCTATAACTAATAAAGGAGAAAGAAATGAACTTAAATAATCTAACAATCTACGACATGGCTTTTAGTACTCGAGTCTTAGAAGTCTTTAAGATAAATAATGTTACTATGGAAGATATCCTTAAACATAAATATACTTTGAATGATTTTTTAAGAATGCCTAATATTGGCAGAAAATCTGTAAAAGAAATAAAAGAAGCATTTTTAAGTTATGGATTTCATTTTAAAGATGGTGATAAACATTTTAAAGATTTAGATCAATATTTAGATGCTTTAGAAGCCAAGGAAAATAAAATTAAAGAAGAACAATCTAATGGTTTATATATTGATTTAAATTTAGAAGTTATTGATAAATGTAGAAAAGCTTTAATAACTTCTTTTAACAATATTGTTCAAAAAAATTCATTTTCACATAATGAATTTAATACTGTGATGACTGAACATAAAAAAATATTAAATATGTTTGAACAAAACGTTAGAAACGTTCTTTAATAAAGGAGAAAGAAATGCTTGTAAAAGAACTAATTGCAGAACTTTTGGAACATGATGTTAATTCTGAAATTAAAATAGTTTTATCAAATCTTCCAAATGATATTTATTATAGAGCTAGTGTTAGTGATTTAGATATTGATGGATACGGAGGAGATACAGTTGATATTACATTATCTCCTTTTCAATTTTATAAAGATGGGAAACCATCTACTGATCCGGATAAACATAAAACACACGAAAATAGTTTCGCTAAATATTTAGATGAAAATGTTAAGGAAAAATGTCCAGAATTCATAGATTATGTAAAAGACTGTGAATATATGGATAAAAATGATAATTGATTTAATGTGGGGCTTTTAGACCCCACACCGTTTGTTACTCGTCTTCGTCTTCAAGGTCCTCATCGTCTTGGTCATCCCAATCTTCTGGTTCGTCTTGATCTCTGATTTCGTTGATTTTATCCTCTAATAGATCTATGTGAGCTCTTAGATCCTCAAGAATATCTTCAATTGATTGTTTCTTTTTAGCCATGTGCCATTACCCCCTATCCGCGATCCCCTAATAACAGATAAATGTGACAGAACAAGGAAATAATCCACAGGTAATGGCGTATTATGGAGCGCGGAACGTGGATCGTTGATTTATATAGCTTTTTTATTGTCTCCGCCAACATAAGGGGAATTTTAGGGGTCATGATGAAAAAAAATTTCAACTTTACCCCCTGGCGGCTGGCTTTCGTGGCGGTGATCGTCTGGAATGGTTGACTGGTGCGGATTCTAGACGATTTTTGATCCGCCAGCAAAAAAAAACCTTTGGCGTGCAACGATTCTGGAGGGGCTTGTATCAACGATTCGCCACGACGAGAATATACTACTGATTTATATATCTTTTTTAGACTATGCATTTTATAAGGCTTTTTATCAAAAGTGTTGATTTTATTGGATTTCACTGTATCCCGCTACGCGACCCCCTTTTTCAAATTTAATTTGTAAAATTGGGTAAAAGTTCTACTATAGGAGAAGATGAGCATTAGCAAATATCCTAGAATAAGATTGCATTGGATTGATATCCTTGGAGATACTGCCTGGGCGGATAACGAGGAGTTTAATGAAATGGAATGCAGCACCTGTGTTAGTGAAGGTTTTTTGTTTTATTCAGATGAAAGTAAAATAATGACTTTTGCTTCATATGAGATTGAAGACGGTGAAATAATTAGTTTTGGGGATCGCAACGTATATCCTATAGGTTGTGTTAAAGAAATTGAATACCTCTAGCTGTCCATGGCAAACATGCCAAGGATGCCTATTGCTAAAAGATTGTAAATGTATTAAAAAATAAGTATTGACATAATATCCCATAAGGATTATATGTATAACATAACAGAAAGGATAAAAATGACTAAGACACCATTTATCTTTAGACCAGAAGATGAAGGTAAAAAGATATACGTTGTTAAACAGGAATATGTAATGACTGTTGAACAATACGTAAAAGCTAATGACGATGAAGAAGCCTTTAATATTTTTTTAGAAAAAGGCGGAATAAAGTATGAAGACTTTAATAAACATTTAACAAATGAAAGTTTTGATGAATGCGAAACAGAAGTTGTTGATGTGGATAGTCCTAATACTAAAATTAAATATGTAGGAACAGTTTGTCGTATTTCTAAAGATGATCCATATGATTTAGAATGCGCCGATGTTGAAACAGAATACAAAGATAATGTAGTAGCTTTTAACAAAACATTTGGGAGACATGCATGAGAATAAGTAATTTAGAAGATCTTTCTAGTCATTTAATAGATAATTGGAAAGCTGGTAGTTATAGTGGTAATTTTAAAGGTCAAGAAGCTTTATTATCTGGCAGAGAAATGTCAGAAATATTTATTGATCAAGCTCGTAAAAAATTTCCAGGTGAAGAACAATCTGAAGTAATGTGGCATGCTGAAAGATTAGAAGAATGGATTGAAGAGGGTATTGCTCACTTACGCAATAAATATGTTTAATCTTGTTCTATTACTTTTGATTCAGATTTTGGTTGTTGTTCTTTAACAGTTTCAAAATCAGCCTCTACTAGGAGACCTTTATGGTCTTCTAATATTTGCTTCATCTTAGCTTCTAATTCAGCTGGTGTTAATGAATCAACTGATCCATATTTAATAATCTTTTGATCTATATATAATCCAGCAGCTTTACCTCTAGCAACTTCTGCATTGATTGCTGCAGACCATGCACCTTTAACTCTGGATTCTTCTCTAAGTTTTGCAAGTTCAGCAATATGATTTTCAAATGTAACTTCATATTTCTTTTGCATTTCTTCTCTAAGCTCACCTATGTATTTAACTACTAATGGAGATATCTTTGGATTAGTTAATTCATGTGCTGCTTGTCTAGGTCTTGTTTCATACCCAGCTTCCATAGCACATTCAGTTTTAGTTTTTCTACCTTCATTAAAAACTAATAACTCTGCAAATTTTATCTGTCGTTCTGTTAATTGTTTTGGAGCACCCATAATATTGACTTATAACGTAACTTATAGTACAAATCAACCGTTGCTTAGTTATTTTTGCAACTCTTATATAAATTGGTGGGGTCGGCTTACGAGAAGATGAATGATTATGCCTTCGGATACTGGGCCCCATTTAAAAAGGTGATATGATACACGGAAAAACATTATTATCAGTATTAGAAAAATTTATTAAAAAGTCTGAAGTTGCAGCTAATGCAAGAATACAAGTTCAAATGCCTAATGGTGATTTACATGATATTGCAGAGATAAGATTAATGGAAAATATGCTTATTGGTAATACTGAAACTCATAGAATTGTTTTAAAGACTGAGAAAGAAAAACATAAAATGTCTAAAGTTATTCGTTCAAATCAAATCGTTTAAGTACGATGAAGCCTGAGTCTAAATTTTGGCAACAAGTTAAGAAAAATACACCTAAAATTTCTTGGACAAGATTAGAATCTTGGTCATCATTTGGTGTTCCAGATTTGTTGGGTTACAATGATTCTTGTGGTTTTTTTATGTGTGAACTAAAGATTGCACGAGGTGATAAAATACATCTTTCACCTCACCAGATCATGTTCCACACAACCATGACAAAGCGTAACTTTATCTTAGTAAAAGAAGCCTCTTCCTCTTCTGTAATACTTTATGAAAGCTCCGCGATCCGCGAACTACAATCAGATATTCGTAAAGCTAAAATCGCGGCCCAGAATGACTGGTCCGCGATTCAATCTAAACTATTAGGGGAAACTACCAACGTCCTTTAACGTTCCGCGATTCGCGGTACTTCTTGTCAAAATCGTCTTTATCACTCATGTCTCTGCTAATCGCATACCAATAGAACAGCGCTGCGATGATGGCGGATATACAAACGCCCGACATAAGAATGTCATATAAGTTTTCTAATATATTAATCATATTATCCTTTCATTAACAAACCAGTTATTAGGGGAGCTCATGGTTCAGGAGCAACTAATATATAATCCCATATCAACAATAAGTCAACAATAAATATTTCTAAACGAATCATGATCCGAGATCAACGATTCGCGAATAGTCAATGCGACATATTGTCGCAGGCTCGCCTGCGATGTAAGCGGTCCGCGCTTCGCGCATAGGTTGTGCGCTGGCGTGCTCGAGGGTCGCCGCTTCGCGGTTTGTGGGTCGGGGCGCGCTTCGCGCGCCTATAATTATTTAAACATTGATGTCAATGCGACATATTGTCGCACCCCGCTCCGCGGGTCGGGGCGCCGCTTCGCGGCGCTTGTAATTATGCAACGGTGTTACTCTAACGCAACATGCAACTCTAGGTTGTGCGCTCGCCGCTTCGCGGCTCGCCATCCTTCAATCGTGCAGCGCTATTGCGCTGCTCTCCTTGCCCGCTTCGCGGGCATTGGGTCGTGCGCCGCTGTTGCGGCGCGCTCTCCCCGCTTCGCGGGGCGCGGTCGGTGGAGCGTCGCTGTTGCGACGCTCATCCCCGCTTCGCGGGTGTTCGCCCGGTCTCGCCGCTGTTGCGGCTCGCCGCCGGGCTCACGCTCTAGACCCCATCCACGTCCGTACCCGGCATTGACCTTGAATCCCTATACGATTTTGAAATTTGAAAGATCTAAGACCCCCCACCCCCCTAAAACAGAAAAAGGGATCCTAGAGTTGGGGCTTTAGACCTTGATTTAGACAGGGGGAGGGTGTAAATTCATTTTCATAAATAAATCAAAAGGTGAAAAAATTTTATAAAAAATTTTTATGAATTTGAAAGATGTAGACTTGAGTAAACTTCCGCCAGATGCGCGTAAGGATTTCATGAAGTATGCAGTAAAGTATGATGAAAAAATAAAAGAAGAAAAGGTAAATAAAGACTTTTTATCTTTTGTAAAAGCAGTCTGGCCAGATTTTGTTGAAGGTAAACATCATAAAAAAATTGCTGAACAATTTAATAAGCTTGCAGAAGGAAAAATTAATAGATTAATTATTAATATGCCCCCTAGACATACTAAGTCTGAGTTTGCATCATTCTTACTTCCTGCTTGGATGATAGGTAAAAATCCAAAATTAAAAATTATTCAAACAACCCATACGACTGAACTCGCAGTACGATTTGGTAGAAAAGCAAAACATTTAATTGATAGTGCTGATTTTAAAAAATTTTTCAAAACTACATTGCGCGAAGATTCACAAGCCGCGGGCCGTTGGGAAACGGATCAAGGAGGTGAATACTTTGCAGCCGGTGTTGGTGGGGCAATCACGGGCCGCGGTGCGGATTTATTGATTATAGATGACCCACACTCGGAACAAGATGCTATGAATCCAGAAGCACTGGAACGTGCTTATGAATGGTATACTTCAGGTCCTCGTCAGCGATTACAACCTGGTGGAAAAATTGTTGTGGTTATGACACGTTGGTCATTGAAAGATCTTACCGGAGCGTTGATCGGGGCTCAAAAAAGTTTAAAGTCTGATCAATGGGAAGTGGTTCAGTTTCCAGCTATTCTTCCAAATAATAAACCGGTATGGCCAGAGTATTGGAAATTATCTGAATTAGAATCAGTTAAAGCATCTTTAAGTTTACAAAAATGGAATTCACAATGGATGCAAAATCCAACATCAGAAGAAGGTTCAATCATTAAACGTGAATGGTGGCGTAGATGGGATAAAGATTATATTCCAGCTTTAGAACATGTCATTCAAAGTTATGATACTGCATTTTTAAAAAAAGAATCTGCCGACTATTCAGCCATTACAACTTGGGGCGTATTTTATCCAACCGAGGATAGTGGACCGAATTTAATATTATTAGATGCATTAAAGAAAAGATTAGAGTTTCCAGAACTTAGACGTGAAGCATTACAACAGTATTACTATTGGCGACCGGATTCAGTTGTAGTGGAATCAAAAGCATCAGGATTACCATTAACTTATGAATTACGTAAGATGGGAATACCTGTTATCAACTTTACACCCAGCAAAGGAAATGATAAACATTCTAGAATAAACGCTGTTGCCCCTCTTTTTGAGAGTGGACAAATTTGGGCGCCTGAGGCTGATTTTGCAGAAGAGGTTATTGAGGAATGCGCGGCATTTCCTTTTGGAGATCATGATGACCTCGTTGACTCAATGACACAAGCATTAATGAGATTTAGACAGGGAGGCTTTATAGGTCACCCTGAGGATTATGAAGATGAACCAGTTATTCACGATAACAGAGAGTACTATTAATGAGCACATTAACTTACGATAAAGATCTACATATTTTTTTAGATGCTGAAGGTAATCCTGCCACTCAAGAAGATATTTTATTATGGGGAGCTGAAAACCCAATAGTAACTCTTCCAGATGGAAAAGAAGAAGTTGTAAGTTTAGACGAGCAAGCTAAGCGAATGGTTGAATATATTAATAAACATAATATTGATTCTTCTTTAGTTCCAGATATTGCAAATCAAATGACTTCAGGTAAAACCCCTGAAGAAATAATAGCTAATCTATTTGAGCCTAAAATCCCTGTACAAATGCCAGAACAAAATATACAAGAACCTTTACAGCCAATGGATTTAAAAACTGAAGATCAAAATTATGGATATTAAAGAATTTAATAAATTGTATAATGATATTCGTTATCCTTCTAATGAAGAATCAACTTATGATACAGGTATATTTTCTTTAGCACATGGATATCAATACGGTGGTGGTACCATCGGATATTCAACTGGAGGTTTAGCTCCAATCACAGCAGGAGTACCTATAGCTCCAGGTTATGCTCGTGGGGGTTATATTAGTCAAGGAGAACCAGTACGAACACATTTGACAACAACCGTTCCACCTGTTAGAGGTCCTAATCCACAAGGTGTTGAATCATTATTTAAAAGAAGGTATAATTAATCATGGCTGATATAGATAAGGCGTTGCCTAATACTGTAAAGACTACTGTTGAAATTCCAGGTCAAACAGAAATAGAACAATCAATTCAAGAACAAGTAGAAAAATCTTTAGATCCAAGTGTTGAAATTAATACAACAGAAGATGGTGGTGCAGAGATTTCTTTTGATCCACAACTTGCTTCACAAGAAGGTGGACAAGATCATAATGCAAACTTAGCAGAATTTTTAGATGATAATATTTTAGGAGGAATTGGATCTGACCTTCAAGAAAAATATACAGATTACAAAACATCAAGACAAGATTGGGAAATGACTTATGTCAAAGGTTTAGATCTTTTAGGATTCACATATAAAACAAGAACACAACCATTTAGAAATGCATCGGGTGTAACTCATCCTGTACTTGCAGAAGCAGTAACACAATTTCAATCACAAGCTTATAAAGAATTATTACCAGCAGGCGGTCCTGTTAGAACTGAAATTTTAGGATTATCTGATCGTAATAAAGAAGAACAAGCGACTCGAGTTAAAGATTTTATGAATTATCAAATTATGGATGTCATGAAAGAATATGAACCAGAGTTTGATCAAATGTTATTCTATTTACCATTATCAGGATCTACATTTAAAAAAGTTTATTATGATGAAATGTTACAAAGAGCGGTATCTAAATTTATACCTTCGGATGATTTAATTGTTCCTTATACTGCAACTTCATTAGAAGATGCTGAAGCGGTTATTCATGTAATTAAAATTTCTGAAAATGATTTAAAAAAACAACAAGTAGCAGGATTTTATAAAGATGTTGAATTAGGTGAACCACCATTACAACAAGATGATATTGAAAAGAAACAATTAGAATTACAAGGAATTAGAATCTCTAAACAAGCAGATGTTTATACATTATTAGAATGTCATGTTAATTTAGATCTGGAAGGATTTGAAGATAAAGATCTACAGACTGGTGAGCCCACAGGTATTAAACTTCCTTATATTGTAACCATTGAAGAAAGTTCTAGAGAAGTTTTATCTATTAGACGTAATTACAAAGCAGGAGATCCATTAAAGAAAAAAACTAATTACTTTGTACATTTCAAATTTTTACCAGGACTTGGATTTTATGGACTTGGTTTAATTCACATGATTGGTGGTTTATCAAGAACTGCTACTCAAGCATTACGTCAATTATTAGATGCAGGAACTTTAGCTAATTTACCTTCAGGATTTAAACAAAGAGGTATTAGAGTTAGAGATGATGCACAACCTATTCAACCAGGTGAATTTAGAGATGTCGACGCTCCGGGAGGAAATCTTCGCGATGCATTTTTACCATTACCATTTAAAGGACCTGATCAAACATTATTACAATTAATGGGTATTGTGGTTCAAGCAGGTCAACGCTTCGCGAGCATCGCAGATGCACAAGTGGGTGATATGAACCAACAGGCAGCCGTGGGTACTACGATGGCGCTATTGGAACGCGGATCGCGTGTGATGTCTGCTATTCATAAAAGATTGTATGCAGCTCTAAAACAAGAATTTGATTTATTAGCAAAAGTATTTGCTACTTACTTACCACCTGTTTATCCATACGATGTTGTGGGTGGAACAAGACAAATTAAAGCTGCAGACTTTGATGATAAAGTAGATATTATTCCAGTTGCAGATCCAAATATATTTTCTCAAACACAAAGAATTAGTTTAGCACAAACTCAATTACAACTTGCTCAATCTAATCCTCAAATTCATAATTTGTATCAAGCATACAGATCTATGTATGAAGCGATTGGTGTAAAAAATATTGATTTAATATTACCACCACCTCAACAAGCACAACCAATGGATCCTGCAATGGAACATATTGCTTCAATGACAGGTTCTCCATTCCAAGCATTTGCTGGACAAGATCATAAAGCTCACATTGATGCTCATTTAAATTATTTACAATTGAATTCAGTTAAAAATAATCCAATTTCAGTTGCTTCATTACAAAGAAATATTGTTGAACATATTTCTTTAATGTCTCAAGAACAAGTTCAAATAGAATTTGCACAAGAGTTACAACAAATTCCTATTCTACAACAGCAGGCTCAAATAAATCCTCAAGCTTTACAACAGATTCAAATGATAATGAGTCAAATTGAATCAAGAAAAGCTAAATTAATAGCTGAAATGACAAAAGAATTTGCTGATGAGGAGAACAAAGTCCTAGGACAGTTTGATTCTGACCCATTATTAAAGCTAAAATCACGTGAAATTGACTTAAGAGCTGTAGAAAATGAGCAAAAACGCAAGGAAGCTGAAGATAGAATAGCTTTAGATAAGATGAGAGCTTTAATGAATCAAAATAATAGTGAAAATAAGCTTGAACAAAACGAAAAATTAGCTAAACTAAGGGCTGGTGTAAGTCTTGCAAAGCAAGGAGTACAACAAACTAAAATAACAGGAATGTAATATGAAAAAAATGACACCTTCACAAAAAAAAGTGAAAAAAGTTATGCACGAATTCAAAGCAGGTGAACTACACAGTGGTAAATCTGGTAAGATAGTTAAAAATCCAAAACAAGCTATTGCAATTGCTTTATCTGAATCTAGAAAAGTTGGAAAAGGATATGCAGATGGTGGATCTGTAAGAGGTAATGATGATGAATCTCCTCTTTACGGTACACAAGTTGGAAGTCATGATAAATTTATAAATTCTGATGGATATAAAAAAGGTGGAATTGATGTTGAGATGACAAGCAAAGATGAAACTCAATATCAACCAGTTAAAGGTCAGAAAAGAATGATGCCAGATAAAAGAAAAATAGCTAAGTGGTTCTAACATGCTACCAATGTTAGGTGCTGTTGCTCCTCTTGCAAAAATTCTTTTTAATACAATTGAAAAAGCAGTTCCTGATAAAGATCTTCAAGAAAAATTAAAGGCACAATTACAAACTCAATTACTACAATCGCATACTCAAGAACTACAAGCAGCATCAAGAATTATTGAAGCTGAAGCAAAAGCTGGCTGGTTTGCTAGCTCTTGGAGACCTCTTTTAATGTATGTATTAATCTTTATCTTGGTCTGGAATTATGTTATAGGACCAGTTATAAAAGTATTCTTAGGTGCAGTTATAACCTTTGAATTACCTGGCGATGTTTGGACATTGTTAAATGTCGGACTCGGAGGTTATGTGGTTGGGCGTAGCGCAGAGTCGGTAGCTCGCACAATGGCAAATAGACCGACAAACAATAACCAGGAAAACGGATAAGGAGAACTAAAATGAGAAACGACTTTAAACAAAGACCAAGACCAGCGTTCAGAGGTGGTGGAATTGCTTTAAGAGGAATGGGAGTTGCACTTAGAGGCGGCGGAATTGCTCTTAGAGGAATGGGAGCTGCTTTAGCTAAAGGCGGAAAAGCTTTTGGTGGAAAAGAAACTTACGCTGAAGAATTAGCAGAAGCTAAAGAAGTTAAATCAGGAAAAACTTCACCTAAAGCTTTTGTTAAAAAAGAAAAAGCTGAAAAGCATAAAGGCGAAGAATTAAAAAGTTTAGCTAAACAAGCTAAAGCTATTAAATCTGGAAAAAAATCTCCAGAAAAATATGCTGAAGAAGAAACTGCTGAGTATATGAAAAAAGGCGGCAGAGCTAAAAAGAAAAAATAATGTCTGGACTTGGTAAACAATTAAGAGGAACAGGTATTGCAAAAATTATTAATGCAAGAACAGGTTTTAAAGATGGAGGAAAATCTTTAAAACCTGTAGACAAAAAAGAAAATCCTGGTCTTGCTAAATTACCAACTTCCGTTAGAAATAAAATGGGCTATATGAAAGATGGTGGCTCAGCTAAACCCGGCTTATGGGCAAATATAAATCGTAGAAAAAAATTAGGTATCTCAAGACCTAAATCTAAAACTACTATATCTGCTAAAGCATATGCAAATATGAAAGCTGGTTTTCCTAAAAAGAAAAAATAATGTCTGATTATTCTGGCAATAAAATTTATAAAGAAGAAAAAAGAAGACAAGAAAAATTTAAAAGATCAGAAGAAAATTTAAATAAAAATTATAAAAAGGTTATGGAAGAAGAAAGTAGACAAGAAGCTTTAAATCGTTTACATCCAGAAGATTCTACAGTTGAACCAGAATTTGCTAAAGGTGGTTTAGTTGGAAAAGGACAAGGAAAAGCAATTAAAACTAAGATAACTAAATTATATTAATATGGCTGGTCTAGGCAAACAAAGAAAAGGTACTGGTATTGCAAAAATTATTAAAGATAATAGAGTTGCTTATAAAGATGGAACTAATCCTAAAGAAGATCCAATAGAAGAACAAATTAAAAAATTAAGAGAAATGGGTCTTGATGATGAACAAATTTCTAATTTTCTTTCAAGAAAAGATATTCCATAATAATGACTGAATTAAGTAAAGCAAAGTTTACTGATAAAAGAAAAAAACCAATTACTGTAAAAGGAACAAGATCTAAAAATAAAGATATTTCTTTTAGTCCTGTTGTAAATCCTATTTTTAAAAAAGGTGGATTTATTGCTAGAGGTTGTGGTAAAGTAATGAAGGATAGAAGAAAAATTACAAAGGTTTATTAATATGATTATATCTAGAGGAATGGGTAGAGCTTATATGGCATCTGGTGGTAAAGCTACACCAGCATGGCAACGTAAAGAAGGTAAAAATCCAGAAGGTGGTTTAAATAAAAAAGGTATTGCATCTTATAGACGTGAACATCCAGGTTCAAAATTATCATTAGCTGTAACAACAAAACCTAGTAAATTAAAAAAAGGTTCAAAAGCTGCTAATAGAAGAAAATCATTTTGTAGCAGAATGAAAGGGATGAAAGCAAAATTAACTTCAGCTAAAACTGCAAGAGATCCGAATTCAAGAATTAATAAATCTCTACGTAAGTGGAATTGTTAATATAACCAATAAAAGGAGAAGAAGATGGAAACAGTAGATGTAGCTTATAAACTACAAAGGTTCATGAAATCCCAATTAGAAAATTTAACGTTAGCCATAACATCTGGTGGGGTTGACAATATGGAAAATTACAAGTATATACTTGGACAAATTCGCACATACGAATTTTTATTACAGGAAATCTCTAACCTGCTAAACAACAAGGAGCTAAAAGACAATGAGCAAGGAAACATTATCAAACTCGACTGATGTTCAGTCAAATGAAATACCAAAGACTGTTCTAGGTCTTGAAGAAAAATACAAAGAAGAAAATCAAAAAACAGTAAGAGCAGAAAATATCACTGAATCATTAGTTGATAGTTTACCTGAACCATCTGGATGGAGATTATTAGTATTACCATTTACACCTAAAGATAAAACTAAAGGTGGAATTATTATATCACAAGAATCATTAGATAAATTAAGAATAGCTACTAACTGTGGTTATGTATTAAAAATTGGACCATTAGCTTATAACGATAAAGAGCGTTATCCAACAGGTCCATGGTGTAAAAAAGGAGATTGGGTTATCTTTGCTCGTTATGCGGGTTCAAGATTACCAATAGAAGGTGGAGAAGTGCGACTACTAAACGATGACGAAGTTCTAGGGACTATTAAAAATCCTGAGGATGTTCTTCATCACATTTAAACATAGGAGGCACTATGCCAATTGAAGATAAAAAACCAAAGAACGATCCAATGATCGATGTCGGTGAAAAAGAAGGCGCTGAGATTGAATTGGATAACAACGAGCAATCAAAAGCCGTTGCTGAGGAGAAAAAAGAAGAGAAGATAGAAGTTCAACAAGAAGCTGAAAAGCCAGTTGAAGTTAAAGCAGAAGCTGAAAAACCAGCTGCTGAAAAAGATGAGTTAGAAGAATATAGCGAAGGCGTTAAAAAACGTATAGCTAAATTAACTCGTAAAATGAGAGAAGCTGAAAGACAAAGAGAAGAAGCTTTAGCTTATGCTCAATCAGTTCAAAAAGAAAAAAATCAAATTGAATCTAGATTACAGAAAACAGATAAAGTTTATGTGTCTGAATTTGAGAATAGAGTTAAAGCTAATTTAGCTAATGCTAAAATTGCACTTAAGACAGCTATTGATGCTAGAGATGTAGAAGCTCAAGTTTCTGCACAAGAGCAAATTGCTGAATTAACTATGGAAGCAGCTAGATTAAGATCTCTTAAAGCTTCTCAAGAAGAGTTACCTAAACAAAAAGAGGTTACAATAACACCTCAACAAAATGTTCAAGCACCTCAAGCTGACCCTAAAGCGGAAGAGTGGGCTGCTAAGAATAGTTGGTTTGGTAATGACTCTGCAATGACTTATACTGCGTTTGATCTGCATAAAAAGCTTGTAGAAGAAGAAGGGTTTGATCCTAGAAGTGACGAATATTATGAGGAAATTGATAAGAGAATAAGACTTGAATTTCCGCACAAATTTGCTACAAAGGAAACCATAACTACAGAAAGAGCGAAACCCGCTCAAGTTGTAGCTTCGGCTAACCGTCCTAGCCAATCAGGACGCAAAAAAACTGTGAAGCTCACACCATCACAGGTAGCAATTGCTAAAAGATTAGGTGTGCCACTTGAAGAATATGCGAAACATTTAACCACGAAGGAGGTATAGGCATATGGTAAACGAAAAAAATACAATTAAGACTTCCCGTGCGAGCGAAACAAGGTCTAAAACAGAAAGACCTAAAGTTTGGACTCCACCATCATCTCTAGATGCACCGCCTGCGCCAGACGGATTTAGACACAGATGGATAAGAGCTGAGTCATTAGGCTTTGATGATACTAAAAATATCACAGGCAGAATGAGATCAGGTTATGAATTAGTGAGAGCTGATGAATATCCTGAACAGAATTATCCGGTTGTCAAAGACGGTAAATACGCAGGAGTGATTGGAGTTGGCGGCCTAGTGCTGGCTAGGGTACCTGAAGAGATCGCTAAATCTCGTGAAGAGTACTTCGCAAGAAGAACTAGAGAACGAGAAGATGCTATTGCAAACGATCCTATGAAGGAACAGCATCCAAGTATGCCGATCAGTAGTGAAAGGCAAACTCGTGTAACTTTTGGTGGTACAAAGAAGGACTAATTATTTAGTAATTCCTACCCAACAAAGTTTAAATATAAACTTAAAGGAGTAAATAAATATGGCAAACTCAACAAAACCCTTTGGTCTTAGACCTCTAGGAAAAGTTGGTGGTGGCTACGCTAGCGGCGGACAAGATCAGTTTTACATCGTTGATAACGAATCAACTTCGATTTATCAAGGTGACTTAACTGCATTAACTGCTACAGGAACAGTTGTTGCTGTAACATCGTCTGCAACTGGTCAAGTATTAGGCGTGTTTAACGGCTGTCTAATAGAAGTAAGCCCTAACAACAGAAACAAACCGACTTGGCAAAACTATTACTCGCAAACTGACGTTGCTCAAGGCAATATCTATGCGTATGTAATTGATGACCCAAATCAACTATACCTTGTTAAATCAACAGGAACTGCACTAGGTGTAAGCGCTGTTGGAAATGCATTTGATATTAAATACACTGCAGGAAGTTCTGTAAATGGAATTTCTTCAGTTGCTTTAGATCTTGCAGCTTCTAACTCTTCAACTGGTCAGTGTCTAGTACTTAGCCCATCTCAATTCATTGGAAATGAGATAGCTGTTGCTAGCGAAGACTTTGTTGTTAGAATTAACAAAGGTCAACAATTAATCTAAAGGAGTAATAAACTATGGCTATATCACGATCACAACTAGTTAAAGAACTAGAACCAGGTTTAAACGCTCTGTTTGGACTTGAATACAAACGTTACGAAAACGAGCACGAAGAAATCTTCGATAAAGAAACTTCTGAAAGAGCATTTGAAGAAGAAGTTATGTTATCAGGATTTGGTAATGCTGCGATAAAAGCTGAAGGATCAGGCGTGTCTTATGACCAAGCCAATGAGACTTTCACTGCTAGATATACGCACAATACGATAGCTCTTGCGTTCGCAATCACTGAAGAAGCGATTGAGGACAACTTGTATGACAGACTTGCGTCTAGATATACAAAAGCATTAGCTAGATCTATGGCGAATACTAAGCAAGTAACAGCTGCTAACGTATTGAACAATGGTTTCAGCACT
>Ga0214921_10004128_pt1 | contig 21682 bp, 21 predicted proteins | sample LL1505_MetaG_FD_177992 | JGI IMG/M metagenome (GOLD analysis project Ga0214921, IMG submission 177992) | Freshwater microbial communities from Lake Lanier, Atlanta, Georgia, United States - LL-1505 | ecosystem: Environmental > Aquatic > Freshwater > Lake | place: USA: Georgia | collected... | reverse complement strand
TGCCGCTTGAGTTCAAGACGAATGGGTTATGGATGATACCGTAACGAGTCTTGAAACCAATCTTTGGCTGGAACGAGTTCTCGCCAACTGCACGAACCATCTGAAGAGGTACATATGGGCAGTAGAAGAGACCAGCATCGTATGGGCTTGAGCCCTTATAGCCTACGCAGAAGAACTCTGAGGATGCTGTCTGTGAAGCGTAAGGATCAATGTACACACGAAGACGACCGTTGAGAACACCAGCGAAGGTGTTGCCTGTGTCATCCACATTGAGGTTGGTTGAGAGAGCAGGAGCGTAGTCAAGAACGCCTGCCATGCTTAGAGCACTTGCCACATCTGCCGAGCAGAGGACGAAGTTACCCTTACCACGACGGGTTTCCTTGGCGATTGCATTGGCTTCGCGCTCAATTTGGAAGAGCAAGCCCTTGAACTTCTCAACTGACCAACGACCGTTTGAGTCAACATTCAAGTCAAACACGCCAGTGGTCTGAGTTAGACCGCTGCGAGCACCCAACTTGGCTGACACATAGATGCGACGAACGACTTCACGGTTGATTTCGGCAAGAATTTCACTTGACAAAATGTTGGCGAGTTCGGTTTCAGCGTCAAGACCGTGAATTGCCTTCAAGTCTTGTGCCAATTCCATTGTGTACTCTGCCTTCAACGCACGAGTCTGAGCAGTCACAGTGGTCTTCTCGATTGAGAATGCCATTTGTGCAAACTGTGAACCTGAGGCTTGTGAACCGTTTGGATAACCAAGTGATTCACCAACATTGGTTGACATTGCGGTTCCGATGAATGGATCTGCTGAACCATCACCTAGACCGAATGCTGCACCAGTTGCAGTTGTGCTGAGAGAGCCTGAAAGAGCAAATGGATCAGTATCAACAGCGGTTACACCGCCGAAGTTTCCTTGCCCTGAGGTTGTGCCCATACCCTTACCTGTCAAGCCAGTTGCTGCACCACCACCAAACTTAGTGTTGGCTTCTTGGAAGAGTGCTTCGTCACCGAACTGGTTGTTGTAACGACTGCGTAGAGCAAAGATAAGACCGGTTGGGCCACTCATTGGCTGAACGCCGCATACATCGTATGCGATTAGATTTGGCATAGCGCGACGAACAAGTGAGATCAAGATTGGATCCCAACGAGCGACATTGCTTGTGCCTGAACCGTCAAGATTGGCTGAGATGCTTGCTGGGCCGTCTTCACGGAGATACTGTTGCTGATTCTCTAGAAGAATCGTGGTTACTGCCTTGCGATAAGGATCAGAGATTTCGGGAAGTTCCGAGTGCTCAAGCACAGGCTTCCACTTGCTCTGTAGTGCTTCTGAAATAGTGAGTTCCATTGGTTTTAACTCCTGTGGTGGTTTTTAAAGGTTAGTGATATTTATAAAAAGATAAACTTTAGTTCTTCTTGCTTTGAGGCTTGTTACGGCTTAGGCGAGACAACATGTGCGAATATGCTTCCATCGACTCTGACAAGTTTTCTTGTTCATTCGCAGGAGCATTTTCGGCAACCGTCATATCGTCTTCGACTTCCTCAGACAAGAAGGACTTGCCCGAATCTCCGAAGTATGACTCACGGATGACTTCCAACTTTGAACGGAATTCGTTGTTGTTTTCAAAGCCAACGCCTTCCGCCAATTTCAAGAAACGCTCCTTGTCGGTGTCAACAAGTCCTTCACTCATGCTTGAAACAAGTTGCTGTCTTTCTAGATCAGAAACCTTGTTCTTGAGTTCTAGACTCTTGTTGATCTCTTCGTTCAAGGAGGAGGTTAAGGCTTCAACCTTCTCTGCCATTTCGTCTAGCAGATCAGTCTTGCCTTGTGGTACTTCAATGTTGTGCTGCAAGAAGAGACCGCGAAGACCTTCAATAAATTCTTCAGCGATTTCAGTGCGTAGACCCTTCTCAACAGCGAGTTTGTTTTCTTCCATCCACTCTTCAACAACATATGAGAGGTACGAATCAAGTTGCTGAGTTAGTTCAGTCTTGAGCGTTTCAGTTTGCTCAATAAGACGGTTCTCGTATTCAGCCTTGATTTCACTCTCAATGGCTTCAACGCGCTCGTTGAGAGCGGTTTCAAAGATTGTAGAAGCCTTGGTCTTGAAGTCTTCCGAGAGTTCTTCACCATTGAACATAGCGTCCATGTGAACTTGAACTCCTTCAGTCTTACCAGAACGCTTGGCGTCCACCAACTTCATTTGCTTGTCAGCAGAAGCCGATGAATCGGTAGCAACTGGCTCAGGAACCATTACTCCCTTACCTGTACCGTCCATGTATAGACCAGCATACTTTGAAGAACCGTTTCCTGTTGGAGCGGACTTCAATTTGGTCTTTTCACCAGCAGGCTGCTTGGAAGCAACAGTTGCCTTTTGTGTGGCTGCTGCATCTTCTTCAATCGTTTCATCGTCAGTAACAACTACTTCGTCTGAAGCGGTTGCTTCTGTGGTTTCCTCTTCTTCGAGGATTTCTTCTACTTCTTCGTTCTTAAATGAGTCCATGAACTCGCTCCTTGTGAATTTATGAAGGTGTCAAACTGTATTTAGTGTTCTTAAAGATTTCGTAAAAACTTTTGAAAGGCTTGTATTTTGGCTTCTTCTAGTTTTCTAGATGATGCTTTTTTAATACTTCTCTTGATTTCCTCAACATCCCGTTCTACTAATCTGCCGCTTTCGTATATCCATTCCTTGCCTTCCATGATGCCTCGAACAAAGGCTTCAGGAGCCGAAGGATCGGCTACAATATCAGCGGCGGTGGCTAGTTGATAGTCGTCTTTTACATAATTAACCCCGTTTTTCTCTTCTAAAGAGCCGATTCCACGGCTAGACACACCCAATTTGGCTCCCTCATCAATGAGGTTTTTTACAATTTTACCGTATGGAGTGTCCATGATTTTAGCCCGACCAATGAAATTCTTCTTGTCGGAGTACAGGTCTGTAATCATGTGAGAAACGCGCTCTAGGTTGATTGTGGGGCCCTCAGGGTGTCCCAATTCACCAAAAGCACGCTTTTGCTTAACAAAAGAATTGTTGTATTCGTTAACCTTCTTGTTCATCATTTCAAAAGTATAAACACGACCGTTGCGATTCTTTTGATCGCACATCAAGAAGATACCTTCAATAAAGTAATTCTTTTTGCCTGGTTCATTCTCTTCGGTTAGAACTTGAATTTCCTCGTTAATGTCGCAGAATAATTTCATTTGATTTCTCCCTTTATTTGATATTAGACATGACGAGTCACAAATTCCATTATCACGCTAGCGGTTGCTCCGCCTACAAGAGTATTTTTGATTTGAGCCATGCCTGTTGATCCTGCCGCTAGATTTGGTATTGTAAATCTTTCAAAATTTTTATCGTGATATGATTGATAAGGAATCACAAATCCAAGGTATGGGGTTGATCCAGAAAAAGTAAATTCAAGATATCCACCTGTTCCATTGCACGAAGCAACAACACGACTTAAAGCAGCGGATGTGAAAGTTAATCCAGTGGTTGCTATAGGATATTCATTGGATGGATTTGTTGCAGTTGAATTGAATGCGGATGGGCCAACAACAAAACTTGCATCACCGCCAGCACCATCTGAGGTATATGCAATTACACAACGATTTCTACTTTTTAGCAAATAGTCTACTCTAGAGGTCATTAGTTTCTCTCCTTACAAAAGGCGGCTACACCTTCAAATGATTTTTTTGTTTCTATCAACATCATTCTGAAAGAAGCCTGACTAGATTCACTCAACTCGTCGTGAACTTCTATAAATCGCTTGGCTTGAAGTGGAGTCAATCTAACAATAGAACCGTCCATCAATTCAAGAGTTTTTCCTTTATTTGTGGAAACACATTCAGACACGCTTTTTATTATTTTGCGTGTTAAATCGTCTTGATTGATTTTAGGTGATTTGTTCATTAACCCTTCCAGTTTGTTTTCACATAGTTAAAGAATTGTTTCTTTTTTGCATCACTCATTTCTGTTGGAGAAGATGCGCCATGCTTCTTCATGGCAGAAACAAAGAACTTACGATATTCTTTTTGCTTATCAGTCATCTCTTCTTCACCCATAACAAACTTTCCATTCTTCATGTTTACTGAATTCATGATTTGTTTGTTTGTTAATGGTAAAGTATCTTGTTCTTCTTCTGAAAAAGTAGTTTTGTTTGTGGGCTGTGACTTTAATTCTCGTAGTTTACGAGCCTGCTCTAAACGAGATTCTGTTGAACGATATAGCCGACCTCTACCATCCAATTCAACCCTTTCAGTAATTTCGTTGTCTTTACTAACAAGACTTTCGTTTTTACTATTAACCATATCATCAATATAAGACTTTGATGCCTTTAATGCAGACTCTGGCCCTGGAAAGAATTCCCAACGCTTATCATCAACATATACACGCACAGGCTTTGATAAACCTAAACCCACTTGCTTTAAAACTACTTTGTGTCCGTTATATTCCATCTCTTTAATGTAAAATTCCTTCTCAAAGTTAGGATCTAACGAAATATCGTCATCTTTTGCAGTTACTTGTTTTTCTCCATCCTTAACAGCAAAAACACTTTCAATTTCAGATTTTAGTTCATCTACTAACGGATCAATAACTTCTCCAGCACCAGAATTTGATCTTTCTGAACCAGGAATTCCTACTTTACCACCAGCAACAGGAGCAGATGGAGCAACCATGTTTGCTTCTGATACTTCTTCTGAGGGTTCAATGTTTGTTTCTTCTGCTGATACACTTACAGTTTTAGCAATACCGTCTTTACGAGACACGATTGCGGCATGTAGTCTAGAAGCAAGTTCTGTTTGAATTGCTTGTTTAAAATCAATAGCATCTTTTTCCTGAGTGCTGTTGATTGCTTTTTGTAAATTTTCCATTTATTATCTCCGTTATTGTAAACCGTATGCAGTATTGTCAGGAGCGTATAGACCCTTGTTACGCTCATCACGAATTTGATCTTCCATTTCCTTGATTTGTGCTTCGCTCATACCAAGAACTTGTGTGCGAATCCAATAGTGTGAATAGTACTTACCTATGTATTTTTCAACTTGATTCAATTCCTCGTACATACCCTTTCGTAACTCTTGATTTTTAAGTTCTACGAAATGACTGTCCTTTAAGAAATCAAAAAATAGGCATTCTTTAATACCCGCCCAATCGTCAGCCTTAATTACCGACTTCATTAGGAGTTGCTTGCGTAGCAAATCGTAGAAAAGTTCACTAAACTTGTTACGCAAACGAATGATGAATTTGTTAAATTTTAACTCATCACGGCTAATTTCAGCGGCTCTGCCTAGTTGGAATCCCTTGTCTTGCTCTAGACGAGATGCAGGTACATTTAGAGCCTTGTACAGTTTCTTTTGGAAATACACCACATCGGTGAGTTCACCAAGATTTTGAGCACCACTCAAAGTGCTAATTTCAGTTCCCTTGGAGCCTTCACGACGAGGCAGCCAGTAGTCTTCCAACATGCTCATAAACTTCTTGTCGTCTCGGATTTCACCAGTGTTAGCATCGTACACAAGTTTGTTACGATACTTGCCCATGATGTCCTTAACATACTGCTCGGCTTTAGTCTTGGGAAGCGAACCAACATCTATGTAAAATATACGACGCTCAGGAGCACGAGAGATACGGTAGATGACTACAGCATCTTCCATCATGCGAAGTTGGTTGAGTGGTTTGATAGCCTTATGCATAAAACCGACAGTTCTGCGATAGCGACTATCAAACAGACCTGACGAGCAGAATGCAATGGCATCATCGTTAATCTTGATGCCTGCGGCATTGCCACCAGCACGAGGATTATCTTTGTTGTAGATATAGAAGTCACGATAACCAGTAATGATTTTTGTGCCGTCTTTGCGAGTTTCTTTTTCAAACTCACGAATCTTTTGAATGTTTAGTGGATCAACGAAACGAAGTTCAAGAATTCCCTTCTCAACCTTCTTTTCGTCGCTAATGATGTGAAAGTATATTTTGCCGTCCACATACCAACGACGAAACACTTCGTAACCCTTGGTTTCAAACTGCATGATTCTAAGAATGTTTTTGAACTCTTCTTGAATCTTTTCTTTGATAGGCTCACCAACTTTTAAATCACTGGTAAAGAAAATCTTAACAGGAGAACGCTTTCCTTCACATACAATTGCTTCATTGACAATATCATCTACTGCGGTTTCGCAGATAGGATCCATTGACATTTCGCGGTACTTAGCAACAAGTTCGTAATCATTTCTAACAGTTCCGTCAAGATCAACATATTGACCGTAAAAGCCACCTGCTTCTACTGGAATAGCACCATCGTCCGTGGTTGGGACTACGAACGATTTTAGTGCTTTGAAGTCGCTTTGTTGCTTCTTCGACCGCTCTATTTTTAAGCCGAAGAGATCCATATTGTAAAACTCCTTGTTTTAAATGTCAGGTAGTGATTCCTTCAAGACTGTGGTATTGATAAGACATGGTTACATCAAACTTTGATAGATCAGTCTTAGATTCAAATGCCAACTCAATTGCTCCCAAATTCTTGGGCCAGCAACCAACAAACTTGTAAGTTGCAATTACATTACCTTCGCGGGTAAGTGGTTGCACAGTCCAGTCTGTAAGGTAAGCATTCAAGTTATTTGGGCCAACATTACCTTCGTAAGAATTAATCAAGTTTGACCAGGTTTCAAATGATTTACGAAGACCGTAATTACCATCGTTATAGCAAGAAAGTGTCCAATCTGGAAACTCACGATCTCCTGCATACTTGATCTTTCTACCCATGTAGGATGCTTCAACTTGACCCAAAGTTGATTCAGGAATCTTGGTTGCTGAAGCAAGGAATGAAACTTGAGCAGATGGACTACCCAATCCAACCGCTGCCGCAACATTTGTAATTGCACCAGATACTGCACCACCAAATATTGCACCAGCAACTCCTGCTGCTGCATTTATTGATTTTGTTCCCGCGCCAGGAAACACACCTGTAACGAGATATAGGTTGTTGCGAGCACCACCATTAACAAGGTTTGCTCTGAAAGCGTCTATACTGAATTGACTATATGCCATTTACTTTCTCCTTTAGTATCTATCTCGGTTATATCAGGCTCCAACCTCATCAAACGAAACGCCTGTGCGTGTTGCAATGAAGTTGAGTTGGATGTAGTTTACGCTGCGATTTGGCTTGATGTAAATGTCTGCCACGAAACGATTAGAGTCAATTACAGCAGCCGTATTGTTAGATTCGTTGCATACCACCTTGAAATCGGTGATGCCACGACGACCCTGAACATCACGGAGGAAAGGCTCTACTAGCGATTTAAACTGTGCTCGGGTGAACGCATCATTGAACTCAAAGAGGCTATACTGAGCAGCGGTTGCAATTGCCTTCTCTAGAACGATAAAGAGACGGCGAACATTGATACGATCAAACGCAGATGCCTTGGTTTGAGCGGTTCTGTCACCGTACAATAGGGTTCCTTGACCAGGGAAGGTTACAACAGGATTGATACCGTATTGATAAATGGTGTCTCTTTGAGTTTGGCTTGGATTGAACGCCAATTTTACTGCACCACGAATTTGCCCACGGTTGAATCCTGCGGGTGAGTACCAAGGATCTTGTGCTGCATCTGTTCTTGCACATAGACCTGCAATATCACCGTTCAGCGGAACATAACGATACACATCGTTGTAAGCGTCGTATTGATACTTATAACCACTATCAATGAAAGCGTAGTTGTTGTTTCCAACTAGGTCACGAAGAGTCTTACAGTTTGCAACCTTGGTGTCTGCTGCTACTGTTGGATCGTTGTTTCTTACCGAAACAAATGCCACGCAGTCTTTGCGAGCCTTAGCCAAATCTGTTACTGTTTGTGCATCTGCTCCTGTTGCAGGGCCTGCCATCAGTAGGGAAACATCAGCAATGTCAGCATCAGCAAATTGTGCGTAACCGCCTGTGGTACTACTAAACAATTGACCCTTATTCCATTCTCCTGTACCACCAGCCAAATCTGCGGTGAATACACCGCCAGTGCTATATGCTGTACTGGATGCAGTATAATTCACAGTACTTGCCGCACCAGCAGTAAATCCTGCGGTTAATCCTACAAGTCCCGCACTTCCTACGGCTATAATGTATTTTGAAGAATTGTTGATTCTATTCTTGTAGTAAATACTAGTTCCGTCTGATGACACAGCACCAGGAATGATTGAAAGATTTTCAAACACTTCAATGACATTTCCTGTAGCACCGCTAATTAGACCTGTTCTGTCTACAACAACAAGGTGGAAAGCGTCATTACCAACAGACAGTCTATCACCATAAGAGGTGGTTGAAGGCTGTCCACTGCTGCAATTGTTTGCGTATTGCCAACCCGAAAAGGTTGCGCCAGCAGAGGTTGCTGAACCGCAGAAGGAAACAGTTAGATTATTTCCAAAACTTCCAGGATATCTTGCGTTAAACACACTTGGGGTTGGACTTGTGGTTGAAGCCGAATCTTCATCAATATAAACGGCTGCGCCACCACCTTGTCCAGCCATTGTTGGGCCGGCATTTTTAAATGATGCACTATCGCCACCACGAACAACCTGTAGGTTATTTCCATAGCCAAGATAGTTAGCCGCAGTAAACCAGTATTCAAAGTTGCTGTCTCTAGGTAAACCAAAACGAGACACCAAATCTTGAACGCTACTTACGGTTACTCTTTTATTTACAGGACCCCATTCAAACAACCCGGCAACGCCAGCATTTGTGGTTGCCACGGTTGGAACGATTGTTGTTAGGTCTCTTTCTGTTACAGTTACGCTGGGACTAAGTTGGAATGCCATCTACTGTCTCCTTGTGGATATATCTAATGTGATTCAAGTCTATGGGATATTTAGGATTTTTCTTTCTTAGCCAAATATTCAAAAATTAAAACATTTGTCGGTCATTACCTAATCCCCACCGCCATCGGTTTTGATCGTTTTCGGTAAAATTGTTCTCTTTTGAAAGTTCTTTAATATCCTCATCTTCTTCTAATTCTGAAGTAGAAAACCCAAATGGAAGCAAATCATCTTCCATTTTTCTAATTTTTTCTTCCATCAGTTTTCGCCGAATATCGGTATTTACTAAATCTCGGAAGTACGATTGAGTAGACAGCCATCCAAACAATACTAGGCACGATACCAGATCGTCATTATAGCCCTCAGAGGCTCCGTAGGAGGCTTTCTCGCTCACAAAGGTAGACAACTCGGATATCACATCAAAGTCTGTTAGAACAATCTTATCGCCCTCCACCATTTCTTTCAAAACCAGACAACCAGTTTTTTTAATTTGATTGGACATCTTGACACCGTATTGAACCCTGCCAACACCAAATCCTGAGGCTCTTTGACCCTTCTTACCTTTTATGGTTGTGGTAATAATATTGTCATATTCAAGTTCTTCGTGAATGATATCTGATACCTGTTGCCCAGTATCGTTCATTTCAACCAACAGGTGTGCATCATTGTATCTTTGAGCAACCGTAACAATCATGTTGGGAAGCAACATTACGGGCATGGTATTGTTTCGGAATCGGGCTACAAGTTGATAAGGCATTTTTGTAACATCTAAAACAATAAAAGCGTGATAGTCTAATCCTATTGCTCGTGAGGTATCAACAGTTATGGTGTAGATGTGATCCTTCTCAGGTTCTTTATAAATCATCAATCCTTCTGTAGTTGCAATTTTAGGATCATCATACGCAAGAGCGGAAAGTTTTGTGGGGCGAATCAGGGTATCTTCTGATCCTAAGAATTCACATTCATACTCGGCTAACCATAAACGCTCGGAACCTAAAGCCTTTTTTGTGGTTTCTTTCCATGCTTCATCTCTGCCTGGAACTTCCCACCATTTAACTTCAATAGCCTTGTAAGGATTTCTACCTGCTAACGCATCCTTCCAAATTTTGTAATACATGTTCATACCCTTGGGGGTAGATACAATTACAATCTTAGAAGTCTTACCTGATGAAATGGTTGGATATACGGATGCAAAGAATTCATCAGCAATATTATTAGGAACGAATGCAAATTCGTCCAACATAATGTAGTTGAACGAGTCACCACGAACAGCGGTTGCAGATGTTGATGAAGCAATAATCTTGGAACCGTTTTCAAACTTGATGGAAGTTTTATTCCATTCCACCACACCCTGCTTCATCCACATGGGTAATCGTTCATACGCTAGTTTGATACGATCTAAAATTTCTGTTGCAGTTTTCTGCTTGTTGGCTAGAACGGCTACCTTATAGTCGGGAGTAAACTGAGTCATGTGTAGAATATCGCCTGTTACACACGAAGTCTTTCCTGTCTGACGAGGAAACTTACAAATGGTAAAACGATTTTCACGAACTTCTTTTACAAAGCGTTTCTGAAAATCGTAAAGATCAAATAAGATTGGGCCTTTGTCTAGCGAACGAATGTAAAAGTAGTGAGTAAGAAAATAACTCAAGTCTTCGGAGCATTTAACATACTCTTCCATCTGCTCGGGAGTATACTCAATCTTAACTCCAGGCCCTTTAAGCAGAGCGTTGCCGAGATACGCAATACCTGTTTTAGGAGGCATCTATAATATCTCCTGGTGGTAATTCTTTGGTTGCTGTTTCTAGATCTTTACGGGCACGAAGGAACCGCGATAGTTCAGCAGTATTTCCCACAAAGATATTGTTGTTTGTTGTGGTTACACTTCCACCAGCCTTGAGTGCATCTTCTTTCTTGATGTCTTTTAATTGCTTGTGTAGATGCATCAATTTATTATTTGCTTCTAGTGTTGCTTGAATTAATTGTGCAGCCACCTCGTAAGCACGAGAACTCTGAGTTTCAGAGGCTACCTCAAGAACACCTTGAATGGCATCTTCAGATTGCAAAATAATGCGCTTAATATTATCACGAACTTCCCGATAATCTCGGTCAGCATCTGTATTTCCTGTTAGAGAAGAACTAACTTTAACTACAACAGAATCTGTAGATACTATTTTCTGAGCAGGTATAGACGGCATATTCAAGGCTTCTAATAGATTTTTATCAACTCTACTAGGTTCATTATTATTCATAGCAACCTTCTTTCATTAGTATTGTATTATTCTGATATCAGTTTGACCAGTATTTCCTGCTCGGAATGAACCAGCGGTAGCACCACCAGTAACAGAGATGTTTGTAGTGAATGCAGTAGGCCCACCATCTATATTCGCAAAGAAATTTGTAGTTGTGCCAGTAATGATTTTTTGATCGTGGAAAGGACCATAGAGGTACAATTTTGCCGTGAAGACCATAGCAACATAAGTTAGTTTTCGTAAATCATAGTTACCAAAAGATCCATCATCGGTTTCTCCTAATGTGCAGGATTTAAATACAAACGGCACATTTACTTTTGGATCCATATCATTCATAATCAAAGTAACGGTATATTCCGGCTGAAAGTATGGAAGAATTTGCTCCATGATTTGAAGAGCATCTTCAGTATTTTTTGTCATAATACCAAGAGAAATGTCAATATTGTATGGAACTCTTTCATATCGTGATTGTGAGGAGTTTGCACTCTTGTATAACAGAGTTTGATTCATCGTACTAAGTTTACGAGTTGAATCGTATGTTATGTTTTGAATTTCAAATGACATTCTTGGAATATAATTCTCAACCTTGACTTTTGCAGCATCAAAATCGGTTCCTATACGATGCAAGCGGCTAATAAATTTTTGTTGTGGGCCATATGAGATAGGAACTTTTACTCGTTCAACTTCATTTCCGTTATCATCATATCTTGCGATATAGATGTCGTTGAATAGAGTTCCGAACGCTACAACAACCTTTCTTATAGTCTTATGATAGAAGTATTCAAGCATTTATCACGGATCTCCGAAAGGATGTTTTTCACTGAAATCAAGATAAGTGCTTGCTTCAGTTTGTATTTGCTGATTGCTATCGTCAATATACATTCCAAACTTATCATCCAATCCATAAACCACTCTGTAAGCAGAGTTATTTGATTTGGTGATATAATAAGTTACTGCTTGCGAACTGCCCGTGAGCCACTTACCATACAAATTAGTAAGAACAATACTGTTCGGACTGCTGATGTCATAGGAAAGAACGGTCGCTGTAGCATCCGCATTTTCCATCGCTCCCGTAATGGAGCCATTTGCGTATTGGTAAACTGTATCGCCTTTTGCAAAAGTTCCTGTTCCACCTGTTGCTCCTAAAGAGAGGGTAATACTGTAACCGGTTTCTTCCTCCACCACATCAATTTCAGGAATTCCGGTATTCATCTTCTCCTCACTGTATTGGAACAGTTCACATGTCAATTGGAAAGACAGTAATTTGCCTAAACTATAAAAAGGATTTTCATGTTCAACAAATTTTATCTCAAATAATCCCTTATTTAGTGGCAAATATAATAAATCTCCTTCCATAGGTCGCTGCATGCCTGTTTCTCTTACGAATCTTTTACGAGAAACTGTAAATTTAACACTGTCCCTAATTTCAAAGCCAAACTTAGTGAAAGTATCTCCGCCTTCAAAGGCGGTTGTAGTATCCATATACATTTCAATCATTTTGAAGGATGCAAACCGCGAATAAGGTGCTTCACCAAAGAAGTCATCATAACGCACCATCGTTCTAGGTAGATAGTATATTTCCATACCGTGAATCTTGATTGCCTCAACGGTTAAGGCTTCTATCAGATTCTGTTCAGGTAAATTCTTGAATTTATTGAAGTAGGGATTTAATGCCACAGGTTATCCCATCATAAAGTCGGTTGGCAACTCGTACTTCGCTACTATTTCTTTTTCAATCTCATCCACTTCAGTTTTTGCTTCCGACACAATTTTATCACCATTAAAAGTGATGTCACCAGGAAGTTTAATACCACTATACTTACTTAAATTAATACCCCATTGCTTTTTAATAAGAGCAGTAAGATACTTTTTCAACATGCGATCCTCGTATACTTCCGTATAAATTCGTGGATCAAGAATACGATACGCTTCAATGATAAGGTATTGACCAGGATTTACAAACTTCCAATCCATATTTACATACAGTTTGTTGGTGACACGGCTAAAGTTCACCATTTTCTCTGGCGACAGATACTGACGCAAAAGAGATAGGTACTGTTGTGTTAGATCGTACTGAACTAAGTCAATAGTTCCAAAGGTATACAAATCATTTAAAGCGTACTGATACCGAACATCAAACATACCTACAGACTGTGCTGTAATGTGCCATATTTTGGTTACGCTTGTGATAAGATCTTCTAGAAGAATATCAGCAGCGGTTACATCCTCAGAATTTGCAAAAGTTTTATCGGCTGTTTGAAAACCAGGATTGTCTGCTTTAATTGAAATATAGCGATTAGCAATATCTTGAGGTTGAATTTGATATTTTAGATATACCTGTTCTACACCATCAAAATGATACTCGGAAAAGAAGCGAATAGCATCATCAACGCGATCCTGAACTTGATCGTCGTCTACATTCACTTCAATTACAGGCGAGCCTAAAGCCCGCAAGCAGTAATCAACTAATTTCTGTCTCGTCCTGACTGATGGCATTGTTGTTTTCTGTAGGATATTTATCCTTTACAGCCTTTCTTAACTTTTGGATTGCTTCAACACCAGAGGCTTTCTTTGTTTTCTTTTCAATCAAATTTTCCCAAAGTGCAACAATCAAATCCTCTAAAGGCGGATAATCAAAACGCCGTCTATCATAATTTGGTATAGAATCTAGTTTTGATTGTATAATCTCTGCTTCTTGCTTTTGGGCTTCAATTGAAAGAGATGTTGATGCTTGTGAGAACTGAGAAATTCTTTTAATATAACGATCACCATCATCCCAAGAACCACCAATTTTATATTCCTTCACATTTGTTCGGATTCGCCTGCCAATTCCTTGTTCGTAATGAACAAATATGGTTCCTTCTGGTTCAGTATAATTTGGCTCCATAGACAAAAATACATCTCGTGGAATCACAGTTCCATTTATTAAGAATTGTCCGGCTTCATTTCTTTCAAATATCATGTTTAATTAGCCTCGTTTGTTGGTGGTTGTGTGCCTGGATACTTATCTCCCAAGTTTGCACCAACACCCGCTGGCGCAGCGTAAACCGAGGTTATGGTTCCTGTCTTTTTGGTTAGTGTTAATAAGGAGCCTCCTGTAACCGATGAGCGAACGGTTGCACTACCCAACTCTACTGTACCACTAGAAGCATAGTTTAAACTTATTCCTCTAACACCAACTGTTCCTGTAGCACCAATGATAGCACCATCAGAACCGCTTGCTCCTTGAATTATAAATGATGCACGCGATGCTAAAAGTCCTGTTTGTGCTGCATCCATGATTATTTGTGGTTTAGTGTCTTTCACGATCAAAGAACCAGAATTCAAGAGTAGTGAAGTTGTTCCGTTATTTACTGATAAGAATCTTCTGTTATTACCATCAACATTGAATCCATTTATAGTCATTTTCGCACCACTATCAAGAATGATTGCAGTATCGTTACGAGACACTATTGGATACGATAGCATTATTGAAGATCCTGCTTCGGCATAACTGAATGTACCATTGTTGGAACCTATAACTCCTACGCCATTTATCAATCCACCATTTGCTGCGTATAAAGCGGCTCCATATGTTGGCCAAGACATTAGCCCCACACTATTACCTAAGAATGCTTTTCCTCCACTAACATAAACACCCTTGGCGTATTCGCCAGCGGTTAAAGAACCTGTGTGGATTATAATGAAAGGAGATCCCGAAACACCAGCAGAATTTGGTGTTCCTAAAGATAGAACTCCTGTAGGCTCAACCATAAATCCATTACAATTTTGGAATTCTACAGATGTGGTGTACACATCAAATTGTGAGATGCTTGGATATGATAATGAGCCTGTAAACATTCTCGCTCCGGTTACACCACTTCCGCTCAAAATACGGGCTTCCACACGAATAATGTCATTCGTATAATCCACATCGTTTACACGATAGATTCCGCAAAGTGTTTGATATCCTGTTGCGGAAGCCGCTGAGGTTAACCCAAAATATTCAGGTTTTATGCCAATATAGTTGCCAACCACAACATTGTTTGTATCTCCGTAGATATCAATGTTTAGATATCCTCGTCCAGTGCTTCCTGTAGTTCCATCAGCGTATCCAGCAGACAAACCTGTTGGAGTTTTGTTGTAGTATGCACCAGGTTGAGCATACATGGAAATGTTTGCATCTTTGATTACAAACGGCTTATCTACGGTATAAGTGCTGTTTGCAGAAAGAACAATGTTTATTTTTGAAGGTGGGCTTGAGGAGTTTACCAGTCTAACCGAATCCGAAAGGTTATAATAACCAGTCATTCCCAAGCAGTTTCCATCACATGGAGTAGTTCCTGTTGCAGAATAATCAAAGTTATACTTTACAAGATTTACGGTATCTATAGGTTGCGGTGCTATCATTTCCGAGAACCCGTCAAACGAGTAATCAGAAGATGCTAGCAATGAAGACTTAAAATAATCAAACGAAGTTGGTTCGCTAGAGACCGCAGAGAAATTAAATGGTGCATAAGAAATTGATGCGGTGGTATTTGTTGATGATGGATCAATGTAAAAGGTTGGACTTTGAGGTGCTATAAATGTTGGGCAACCGCAGGTTCCGTCAATTCCTGTAGTTCCTTGTGCGCCTGTATTTCCCTGAGCACCCGTATTTCCTTGTAATCCTGTGTCTCCAGTTATACCGTTGCTTGCATAAGGAACAAACAAGAAGTTATATGCTTGACCGCTCGTACCAGTACCTGAATAAACTAAAGAGGATACAGGAAACTGATAGTAATCCACCCCGCCAACACTTCCTGTGGTGGATACTCCTGTAATGTTGTAAATCCTAAAGAATGATGGAGAATTATAAGCATCACGAATAAACACAATACCTTTGTTTCCAGCGTTAGAATCATCCCAGGTTTGGATGTATGAAGCAATATTTGTGTTGCTATCTTCCTGTGCGCTTACTCTAAGATATCCACTAGTTTCATTCCAGTAACCGTTTGGAGGAGTGGTTAGCGGGGTATAACGGTAGGTAATCGTGCCTGATGCGTATCCAGTTGCACCGGTTGCACCAACACCTGTGGCTCCTGTTGATCCAACAGGGCCTTGAATTCCTTGATCTCCCTTAGGGCCTATTTCAATTCCAGGTTGTCCCACATTAGATTTGTAGCGAATAATCCAATTTGCAGTTAAAAATGGCGACATATTTTCGTGAGCCTGACCACCACCAGTCAGATCACTTACAGCACTATTGGTTTGTAAATCTGTTGATAAAACCGCATTAACCGATCCTGTTGCTCCACCCAAAACATACTGAGCAGAACCAGAAATACCGCTTGAATTTCTTAGAGGAATTGTGTGACGATGAGACGGCAATTCTGAGTTGGTTAGCGTATGAGTTTCTTCACCACCAAAAGCACCCAAACTTCTGTTTGTAAGATTAATACCTCTACCCGCACCAATTGCCATTCTACCTCTAAAATCAGGTAGGAAGAAGTTGTCGGATGTGTATCCAGCAACCTCACCGGCTATCAAAGAGTTTAGTGTAATTTCTGTGGCTTGTACTAAACCAGAGAACGAAGAAGTTGCTCCAGTAATGCCCGCCAAGAAGGTAAAGGTAACATTTGAAGTTGATCCTGTGGCAGAAGCAACTCTAGCAACCGCTTGCTTGGTTCCCCAAGTAATTTTGTAAACGCTATTGTTTAAAAGAGAAAAATTCTTTGTGCTGCCAGGCAGACCAGATCCATATGTTGGGGCATCTTCAACTGCACTATCAAAGGTAATGTATGCAGTCAATCCTGTGCTGTTTGATTGAGCAACACCATGAACTCCATATTTCTCACCGATTGCCGAGTATAGATCGTAATATGAGTCTGTGCTTGTTGTTCCCTTTGGTAGAGCATCACCTGCACACAGCACCCAGTTTCCTGGAATATTATTTGCTTTTCCGCCGAAAGGAACCATTGTTCCGACAGGAGTATACAAAGAAGTAAATCCGTAATTCTGTCGGGGTATTGAGTTTATTACAATTCCTGTATAAGAACCTGAAGCAACAAACAATGGCTGCACAACCAAAGAAGAACTTGTGGGAGAAGTTGCGGTTATACCACCAGCAATTGTTGGAGACAAATAGTAAACATTGCCTGTTGCTAGAGGAAAGTAACCAGTTACCGAAGAGGCAACCGTAAATTCTCCTTGATATCCAATGGTTACTGTTGAGGTGTCAAGTCCTTTTACAATTCCTACTGTGTAGGAAGTTGTTAATGAATCCGCTTTTGCTTTGATTACCGAACCACTTGAATTAATATAAACTGCTTCTCCTAAAGCAAAGGTATGTCCAACCGTAACATTGTAATTTTTATCAATTACAGGACCACCAACAGTTTGCGTTAAAATAGAAGGTGTTGTTGTGAATGCAGAAAAAGCCATGCCGCCTCCAGAATAGGGTTCTGTTCTATTTATGAGAAAAGGTTGGGCGATAAAGCCCAACCTTACTCACTACAAAAATCAAAAATGTAAATTAGACTGTTACGGTCTCATTCATAATGGCTTCTGTTGCAAACTTCAAATTTGCCTCAATTCTTTCCTTTTGATCGGGTGGGAATCGGTTATCCTTAAGTAATTGCATGGCTGCCATACGAGCCTCACGGTAATTTTCCGTCCAATAAGCCGCAATACAGAATTCATCCAAAATCATCCATTGATAGATGGGTTCTCCAACAAATAGGGCTCCTTCAGGATACTTAATCTTTACAGCCTGCTTGGAGAAACGATACGCTTGGTCAAAACGACCTGCCAATCGGCAAAGTCTAGCAGCAGCCCACAGACTTTCCGCTCTCCAAGGAGCAGATTGGAAGGCTTGGAAATAACAAGCAATGATATCATCCAATCCTTGCTTTAGAATTTCTCGTATTCTACCAGCCTGGAATAAACTATAGAACACTTCTTCTGCCCAACCACCCAAAGAAGCACGCTTTAGATATGCGTCAAGGGACTTTTCCCATTGTTCAGAATCACGATACGACTGAGCAAGATAGAAATGGTAACGATTAAAATCCTTGGGATCCACATCACCCTTCAACGCTTCCTCAAATCGCACAGCATCGTCCTGATACTTCTTTGGATTCTTAGAGCGATTTCCGTCTTGAATTGGAGTGTTAGTGAAACCACGAGCAAAGTCACGACTCTCAATAGGATCATGGCAATCCACATATTCATGCAGAATACCACGATAGTAGAATCGCTTCTTGTTGCTTGTCAACTGTGGACGGTGATAACGAGTATTGCCGTAGAAAGCAAAAACATTATAAAGATCTGCGGTTAGGGATTCCTTGAACTTGTCAGGATCAAAACCAGGATCAAATACTAGAACTTCATCCGAATCAATCATCAAGCAATAATCGTTGTCTGTTGTTTTAGCCAATTCAAGGGCTTCACTTCGGTTTTTGCCGAAATCAACCCAAGGGCGTTCGTGTAGTTCGCCAGGAATACCAACATTATCAAAAAACTTCTTGATCTTTTCTTGTGTGCCGTCTGTAGAGCCAGTGTCCACAATTACCCAATAGTCAATAACTGGTAGAACAGAAGCCAGGCAGCGTTCAATAACATGAGACTCATTCTTTACAATCATACAAAGCGTGATTTTTTTCGCACTTGACATTTTAATCTCCATTTTTATTAGTGAGCGATTTTATTTAGTATAGTTTTTTAGCGACTTCTAAATTTTTCGCCATTCTCGTATAAATCATCATCGCCCTCATTGCGTCCAAATCTTTCCATCAACTCATTGGAATTTACACGCTTACGATTTTTCTTGTTTTCTGATTTGCGATTTCTGCGAGAAGTACGATCTTCCCAATCATTATAATCATTATTTCTACCCATTTTATTATGCCTCCATAGGAATACGAATAGGACGAGAGAACAGTCCTGGATAAGACTTCTCTGCGAGTTCTTTTGGTACACTTGGAATATTTCTTTTAATAATACCTTCCAAGACTTTTGCTTCTTTGTTTCCAAGAGCCTCAAGCATTTGAATTAGAAGAATACCTTTTCTACTCAAATCAATACGAGACTCTTTAAGGAACATGTAAAACCGTTTGTGCTCGGAATATATGGAAGTCATAGACAACCCTTCCGGCGACATATCTGGCGTATACGGAGGAATCTTGTCTGTAAACAACACAATATTTGGATTGTACGCCCATTGCAAAACATCTTCCATTGCAGGCGAATAGTTCTTACGCAGCAAATTGATTTTTTGATCTTCAGTTTCTGCTTGATTTACCAAATCCAAAATTTCACTGATGTTCAGTCTCATTGTATGCTCCTGTTCATTTCAACAATAGTATTTAGCATGCTTTTATTTGTACACAATCAAAATAATAGTTTCATCATTTGTTCGTCCTGTTGCTTCCTTTTCATCCGTTTTTAGAGCATCAAAGGCATTCTTAAACGCACGAATACCAACATCACCCTTCACAGACGACAGGAACTCTTTAGGCTTACGAACCTTCTTAGTCTTGCAAGTTTTCTGATCAACTCCCTTGATTGTAGTTCCGTCTACATCAAGACCATCAACTGTTTCTGCTTCAAGAATAGTTACATCACGAGACTTTGTATTAAACAAAATCACCTTTGATGCACCAATAATCCGTGATGGGTGAATGGAAACAATACCAAGTTCAGTATCTTCCTTACGCCACTTCATCTTCTTTACACGGTCAATAGGAGACTTTCTACGCTTCGCACGGCGAACGGTAGGCGTAGCCTTCTTTACACCACGGAATGCAGCCACGACGCTTGTAAGCCATTCCTGATACCGTCTAAGAATAGGCTTCTTAAACAATGAATATCCTTCCTTCAACTGTTCGTCTGCCTTACCACTAATGATAAGATTGATATCGCCCATCTGTCGTTCAAACCAATCCGCAATGATGGCGGATTGCATAGGCTTAACCTTGTGAACATCAATAAAGTCTTCAGGTTTCCAATCAATTTTCTCGCCTGTAAGAATCTTGTCTACAAGCAGTTCAAGTTCTTCAATAAGTTCGCGCACCTGCTCGCGCACATGATCGCGCACACTCGGTCTACCAGAGGCAACGGCTTCTTGACGAACCTGCTTGCCTTTAGAGATCAGATATGTGATGCACTTTTTCAAATCGCTGATCTGCTTGTCTATAAGAGGCGCACCCAAGGTGAGCATGCGAGCGATTGGCCCAATACTCATACCTAAGCGCAAACCATCCACCTCATCAGGATAGATGCTTACATCCGACAACTTTTTTACAAATGCAATATTGGCGGCGGAATATTTATTTTTACCCATCCACTCTACCACCCACTTTTTATAATCGTTTTCGTCAGCCATATTGTGATACCATTGAATGGCTCTACAATACTGTGTGGCTACACGAAGATCGGTAGGGTCTTTTGGCAGGTGATCCCAAGGTGGCTCGTCGCCCCAATACTGTTGCTCAATTTTGTTGCTCATGGCTATACGATAGTAACATGGATTTTTTCTCTGTCAACCCTTGACAAAACTTTTTGGTGTAGTATATTGTTGGCATGAAGCATTACTTGGCGGCGCGTTGCTGCCTACTATTTTAAGATTTGAGTTTTTAAAATGACCGAGACAGTTTTGACACCTGGTACTAAGGTTTGGATTAGTTCGTGGGAGCGTGTAGGTATGGTTGTTCGTGTTGAGCGTGATCCGCGTAATGGGCCACAGTACCTCGTATCTATCCACGATCCCGAGAACATTGAGGATACGCATCCATATATTCATAGGTGGATCAAGAATAATGATCTTGAACCCACTATGGGCAGTCAACGCAAGATTAAGTAAGGAGGATTATATGGGTAGAAATTCAAGTGCGGGTCATCCTGATCCTGACAACTACGATGATGATGAACATCACGACTTTGAAGTTTATTATGGAGATATTGATCCTTCTGATGAGGATGAGACCGAAAAACCCTCAACAGATGATGATATTCCAAATCCTGAAGATTTTCAGGATGAGATTGCTGAAGATGAAGACCCCAATTTTTATTGGGATTCCGAAGACGACGGTTCAGTTCCTGATAGGAACGACGACTAAATCACGGGTGTGATTCTTACCACATTAGCCTTGCTTCGGCAAGGCTTTTGTGTTATAGTGGAGACAACATGATACGCAATATCGGATACGCCTGTGTAAATCTAACGATGAACCAAGGCTTGAAAAAGAAAGATCAGATTACCACAAGTAGAACCTTGCGGATGTCCAACTTTAGTTTGGATCGTGTGGGTGAACTAGCACTTCAAAATAGTAAAGATCTAGTTAAGATCATGGAGTGGAACCGTGATAACGGAATTAAAATGTTCCGTGTCAGCAGTGAAATTTTTCCATTTATGGATCATCCTGATTTGGGTTACTCTTTGGATGACCTGTCACGAGAGCACCATCAGGATATTGTGTCTGAGTTGGTTGAAGCAGGCTCTATTGCTCGTGAGGCAGGCATTCGTTTATCATGTCATCCGGGCCCATACACCTGTTTGGCAAGCCCCAACATTGATATTGTCAGAAAGTCTATTGCTTCGCTTGAGATGCACTCTCTGATTGGTGATCTATTGGGATGCTTTGACGAGTTTGCTATTAACATCCATATGGG
>Ga0214921_10004127_pt1 | contig 21688 bp, 20 predicted proteins | sample LL1505_MetaG_FD_177992 | JGI IMG/M metagenome (GOLD analysis project Ga0214921, IMG submission 177992) | Freshwater microbial communities from Lake Lanier, Atlanta, Georgia, United States - LL-1505 | ecosystem: Environmental > Aquatic > Freshwater > Lake | place: USA: Georgia | collected... | reverse complement strand
CGCGATGCAGCCGGGGTCTTCAGTCATGGGCCAGCTTTCAATCTGCCGCCGGGTCACGTCCATGCGCATCAAGAGGCGGGCGGGAATATCGATCCAATAAAGACGCGCCTCATGCGGGTGCCAGAAAGGGGATTCACCGAGCTCATTCGGTGCGGGTGTCACGGTGTGCCAGGTCATGCAGGAACTGTAGCGGTAAAAAAAACAGCCCGCCGGTTTGAACCGGCGGGCTGAACATCCAAAGGAGACTCTCTCGCTTCAATCAGCCGGCGCGCCCTGACAGCACGCCGGCATGGGAGGGGTTTGACGGATCAGCGGTTGTACGCTGTCTCGCCGTGGGAAGTGATGTCCAGACCTTCGCGCTCGTCTTCTTCAGACACACGCAGACCAATGGTCAAATCCACAATTTTGTAGGCAATGAAGGACACCACGCCCGACCAGACCACCGTGATGAACACAGCCTTGGCTTGTGTCCAGACCTGTGCGGCGATCGAGTAGTCAGCCGCTGTGACGACGGTGGCTGTAACCCAGTCGGCCACGTAGCCGGGGCCGCCCAGGCTTGGCGAATTGAACACGCCTGTGAGCAGTGCGCCCAATATGCCGCCGATGCCGTGCACGCCGAATACGTCCAGCGTGTCGTCTGCACCCAGCATTTTCTTCAGACCATTGACACCCCAGAGGCAAGCGAAACCAGCAAGGAAGCCGATGATCAGACCGCCACCGATGCCAACGTTGCCTGCTGCCGGCGTGATGGCCACCAGACCAGCAACCGCACCTGAGGCAGCACCCAGCATCGAAGCCTTGCCGCGCATCAGCGCTTCACCGACGCACCAGGCCAGCACAGCCGCCGCCGTGGCACCCAAGGTGTTGATGAAGGCCAGGGCGGCGAAGCCGTTGGCTTCCAGTGCAGAGCCGGCGTTGAAACCGAACCAACCCACCCACAGCAGCGCCGAACCGACCATGGTCAATGTCAGGCTGTGAGGCGCCATGGCTTCTTTGCCGTAACCGATGCGCTTACCCAACATGTAGGCGCCAACCAGACCGGCCACAGCGGCGTTGATGTGCACGACGGTGCCGCCGGCAAAGTCCAGTGCGCCCGACTGCCAGATGTAACCGGCTTTGGCGTTCATCGCGTCTACCACTTCTTTGCCGGTGTAGGCGTCAGGGCCCATCCAGAACCAGACCATGTGGGCGATCGGTGCGTAGCTGAAGGTGAACCAGATCACCATGAACAGCAACACGGCGGAGAACTTCATGCGCTCAGCGAAGGCGCCGACGATCAGCGCGCAGGTGATACCGGCAAACGTGGCCTGGAAAGCGGCAAAAACGATCTCGGGAATAACCACGCCCTTGCTGAAAGTGGCAGCGTTGGCAAATGTGCCTGCAGCGTTGTCCCAGACACCGGCCATCATCAATCGGTCAAAGCCGCCGAAGAAGGCATTGCCCTCGGTGAAAGCCAGGCTGTATCCGTAAATGAACCACAGCACCACGATCATCGAGAACGTGACCATGACCTGCATCAGCACGGACAGCATGTTTTTGCTGCGCACCAGGCCGCCGTAAAACAGGGCCAGGCCTGGGATGGTCATAAGGATGACCAGGATGGTGGAGACCATCATCCAGCCGGTGTCGCCTTTGTTGGGGACCAAGACTGGTGCGGCCGGGGCCGCGGGTGCAGCAGCCGGAGCAGCTGCGGCCGTTGCGGCAGCGGCAGCAGCCGGCGCAGCAGCGTCAGCCGCCTTCGCTAAGGCGGGTGCAGCAACTGCCGGAGCAGCTGCCGGGGCTTGCGCCATGACGGCGCCGGAAGTCAACAAACTCAACCCGAGGGCGAGGCTAGCAAGTAGTTTTTTCATGTCAGATTTCTCTTTGAGGGTGTAGGCTGAAACTTCAGAGCGCTTCTTTGCCGGTTTCACCGGTGCGAATGCGCACAACCTGCTCAAGGTTGTAGACAAAGACCTTGCCGTCGCCGATCTTGCCGGTGCGGGCAGCGCCCTCAATGGCCTCAATCACGCGCTCAACCAAGTCGTCGGAGATGGCGGCCTCGATCTTCACCTTGGGTAAAAAATCGACCACGTACTCGGCGCCACGGTACAGCTCGGTATGGCCCTTTTGGCGGCCGAAGCCTTTGACTTCAGTGACAGTGATGCCCTGCACGCCAATACCGGAAAGTGCTTCTCGCACTTCGTCCAGTTTGAACGGTTTGATGATGGCTGTGACGAGTTTCATTTTCGTTTTTTCTCCAGGATGAATGTCGGAGCGGTTTCACCGCGCCTGCCAGTTTGGAAAGATGCGCAACTTCTTAATGCACAGAGCATGCCACCTAGATACCCCCTCCTTGCGCCTACAAAAAAAGCAAATAGGGCACAAGAGGTGCATACTAAATACCTCTTTCATGTGCGGCACCAAAGCCGTGCGCACAAACGCGCGCCAAAACGGTGCGCCAACCGGGACAGATTTCAGTATGAGCTTATCTTTAGTGCACAGCCGGACACTGCTGGGTCTGCAGGCCAGGCCGGTCACCGTCGAGGTTCATTTGGCCAACGGGCTGCCCAGCTTCACCTTGGTGGGGCTGGCAGAGACCGAAGTCAAAGAGGCGCGCGAGCGGGTGCGCTCGGCTATACAAAATAGCGGGTTGGAGTTTCCGGGCAACAAACGCATCACCGTCAACCTGGCGCCGGCCGATCTGCCCAAAGACTCGGGCCGCTTTGACCTGCCGATTGCCCTGGGCATTCTGGCGGCCAGCGGGCAAATAGATGGCGCCAAGCTGGCAGGCTTCGAATTTGCGGGCGAACTCTCTTTGGGCGGCGATCTGCGGCCGGTGCGCGGCGCATTGGCCATGAGCTTGGCCCTGCCCGAAAACGCTGACCAAGCGCCGGCACAACTGGTATTGCCCGAAGGCAGCGCTCAAGAAGCCGCGCTGGTGCCCGACGTGCGCATTTACCGCGCCCGCCACTTGCTGGACGTGGTGCAGCAGTTCCTGCCCGGTGATGAAGCCCCGCCTGATTGCCCGGGTTGGTCGCGTGTGCACAGCAGCGCGCAAACCGGCCAGGCCGCTTACCCCGACATGGCCGACGTCAAAGGCCAGGCGGCTGCCAAGCGTGCCTTGGAGATTGCGGCAGCCGGCGGGCATTCCATTTTATTGACCGGCTCACCCGGCTCGGGCAAGTCCATGCTGGCCCAACGTTTTGCCGGACTCTTACCCGCCATGAGCACGCAAGAGGCACTGGAGAGCGCGGCCATCGCTTCGCTGGCGGGCCGCTTTACGATGGACCGCTGGGGTCTGCGACCGACCTGCGCGCCGCACCATACGGCGAGCGCGGTGGCGCTGGTTGGCGGCGGTTCACCACCGCGGCCCGGGGAAATCTCGCTGGCGCACCGGGGCGTGCTGTTTCTCGATGAGTTGCCTGAATTTCCGCGCGCAGCGCTCGAGGCTCTGCGCGAGCCGCTGGAGTCGGGCTGCATCACTATTTCACGGGCCGCGCAGCGCGCCGAATTCCCGGCGCGCTTTCAGCTGGTGGCCGCCATGAACCCCTGCCCTTGCGGGTACCTTGGCTCGACCCTGCGCGCTTGTCGCTGCTCACCGGAGCAAGTTGCGCGCTACCAAGGCCGGCTCAGCGGTCCGCTGCTGGACCGCATCGACTTGCTGGTTGAAGTGGGCGCGATGGCGGCCCATGAACTCGTTAATGCGCCGCCGGGCGAAGGCAGCGCCGACATCAGGGCTCGGGCCGTGGCCGCGCGCCAGCGGGCGCTGGCCCGCCAGTCATGCCCCAACCAAGCCCTTGAAGGCCAGGCGATTGACGCGCAGTGCGCGCTACCGGCCGAAGCGGCCAAATTTTTAAACCTCACCGCCACCCGCCTGGGCTGGTCCGGGCGCAGCATTCACCGCTGCCTCAAAGTCGCCCGCAGCATCGCCGACCTGGCTGGCGCAGACCAGTTGCAAGTGAGCCATTTGAGCGAGGCAGTGCAGTACCGGCGGGGCTTGAAGGGCGTTTGAACGGAAAAGGAAACCACGTAGGCCGCGACCCGAAACCGGCGCGTAAAATCCGCCCGGCATGAGTCCCACACCGCCCTCTTCAGCACTCAAGCTGACCGGCCTAACCTGGGCGACACGCCCACCCAACCCTGGAAACACCATGAAATTCAAACGCCTTATTCCCGTTGCCCTCTTGTCCATGCTGCTGGTGCCTGCAACCCAGCTCGCGCAGGCGCAAGACGCCTACCCGGTCAGTCGCGTCTCGCTGGTCACGCACTCCAGCCCTGGCGGCGGCACGGATGTGTTTTTGCGCGACCTGGTCAAGCACCTGCCCCTGAAAACCAACTTCGCGATTGAAAATATCCGTGGCGGCTCAGGTGCCACCGCCGTTGCGCATGTGGCCAAGGCCACGCCCGACGGCTCGGTGCTCTACGGCACCACCCCCACTTACATCCAGACCACGCTGCTGTCCAAACCGGCCGTGGGCTATGACGGCCTGGACCCTTTGGCCATCATCTTCATCGACCCTGAAGTGATCTACACCCGCACAGAAGCGCCTTTCAAAACGCTGGCCGAGGTGGTGGCTTTTGCCAAGGCCAACCCGGGCAAGTCGCGCTGGGGCGCCTCCAACCCGGCATCGCTCGAGCGCATCGCCATGGAGCGGCTGGCCCGCGCCGGCGGCGTCAAGGTGCCCATCGTCAGCCATGAAGGCGGCGGCGACATGATGATCGGCGTACTCAATGGCACTTACGACATCGGCGTCGGCGAAATACAAGAACTGCAAGCCCAGTTGGAAGCCGGCAAGATCCGTTTGCTGGCCACCCTGTCTGAGACCCGTCTGGCCGGCTTGCCCCAGCTGATGACGGCCAAAGAGCAAGGCCTGAATGTGGTGGTGCGCAAATTCCGCGGCTTGGCCTCTCCCAAGGGCATGCCGGACGCCGTAGCACGCCAGTGGGAAGAAGCCCTGCGCAAAGCCCTGGCCTCACCCACTTACAAGGTCGAATACACCAAAGAACACCTGACACCCCTGCTGCTCGGCCGTGAAGCGGCACGCAAGTTCACCGCTGACGTGGCGCAGGAAACACGTGACTCCTTCAAAGAGCTCGGCCTGCTGAAATGAATGCACAGCACGCTGACCGCATCACCGGGGTGCTGGGCATACTGGTGTCCGCCAGCTATGTGGCTTACGCCCGCCAGATAGAAGACGGCTTGCTGGCCGATGAAGTTGGCGCCGCCGGCGTACCCTCAGCCGTCGGCTTGCTGATGATGCTGGCCTCGGTCAGTCTGCTGCTCAAAGGTCTGCGCCGGGTCAAGTCCGATGCCAACCCAACGGCCGACGAGCCCGCGACCTGGGCCGCGCACAAACTGGCGCTGTATCTGCTGGCCGTGCTGGCCGCCTACGTACTCGTATTGCCGGTGGCCGGTTACTGGGTTTCGGTGGCGCTGCTTATTGGCGCTGTCAGCGCACTGGCGGGTGCACGCGAGGGCAAAGTCATTCTGGCGTGCTCGGTGCTGGGGGCCACCAGCCTTTACGCGCTGTTCACTTTGCTGCTGAATATACGCATGCCCGCCGGACTGTGGCCAACCTGGATGGGAACTTGAGCATGGATGCTTTTTTCAACGCCGTGCTGAGCGTGCCCACGCTGTGGCTGCTGGTGGCTGCATTTGCCGGTGTGATCTGGGGCATTCTGGGCGGTGCGCTGCCCGGCATCTCGCCATCCATCGCCATGGCTTTGCTGCTGCCCTTCACGATCGGCATGGCGCCGGCCACAGCTATTGTTCTGCTGGCCAGTGTCTACGTGGGCGCCGAATACGGCGGCTCGATCCCGGCCATTTTGATCCGCACACCCGGCACCAACTCGGCTTCGGCCACGGTACTGGACGGCTATGAAATGGCGCGTCAGGGCAAGGCCGGCGAGGCGCTGGGCATCTCGCTGATCTCGGGTTTGTATGGCGGCCTGTTCGGGCTGGCCGTGCTGGTGCTGGCCACCGAAAGCCTGGCGCGCATTGCGCTGGCCTTCACGCCAGCGGCGTATTTTTCGCTGGGCATTCTGGGTCTGTCGGTCATTGCCGGCCTGTCGGGCGGCTCCATGCTGCGCGGTGTGATTGCCGCCTGCATCGGCCTCATGCTGGCCTTCGTTGGCAGCGACCCGGTCTCGGGCGTACCGCGCTTTACCTTCGAGTCCGCGGATTTGCTGGGTGGCATCAAACCCATCTTGATCATGGTGGGTTTGTTTGCCGTGACTGAAATGCTGGTGCAAATCGGCGAGCCGGCCTGGGCCAAGGCGGTCAAGTCTGAAGCACGCCTGAAATTGCCCAACTGGGCCATGAGCAAACGCCTGGCCAAACCGCAAGCCATTGGCGCGGTGATCGGCACCGTAGAAGGCGTCACGCCAGGCGCCGGCGGCACCATCGCCGCCTTCATGGCGTACTCGGAGGCCAAGCGCTGGTCCAAGCACCCCGAAGAGTTTGGCAAGGGTTCGCCCGAGGGCGTGGCCGCACCCGAAGCCGCCAACAACGTGGTCACCGCCACCGCGCTGGTGCCCTTGCTCAGCCTGGGCATTCCGGGCTCTAACTCGGCTGCCATTTTGCTGGGCGGCTTTTTGATTCACGGGCTGCAACCCGGGCCCATGCTGTTTCAAAAAGCCCCTGATATTGTCTGGAGCCTCTACGGCGGCCTGTTCTTTGCCAACATCGCCATGCTGCTCATCGGTCTGGTTATTTTGTCGCCCTGCATTTGGCTGGTGAACCGCCCCAAGCCTTACCTGATGGCCATCATTTTGGCCCTGGTCATGACCGGCGTTTACGCCATGCACCAGAGCATTTTTGAAATCGGCATGGTGCTGGCCATCGGTGTATTGGGCTACGGCATGCGCCTGCTCAAGATCCCGGTTCTGCCACTGGTTCTGGGCCTGGTGCTGGGTTCTCTGGTCGAGTCCAACTACCGGCGCAGCCTACTGATCTCCAGCGGCGAGCACAGCATTTTTGTCACCGACCCAGTCTCCCTGGTGCTGCTGGTGCTGGCCGCTGCGCTCACCCTCTACACCGGCTGGAAAGAATTCAGCGACCGCAAAGCAGCCCAATGAGCAACGCCACCGCCCCAAGTCAAACTGTTTCGCGCCGCCTGGCGCAAGCCATCGTCACCGCCCGTCCTGAAAGCGGGTCTGCAGCGAAAGCTATCGGCCAACGCTTGCTGATGGATGTGGCCGGCATTTGCATCGCCGCACGCCATGAAAACTATGTGCTGGCCGCGCTGGCCTCGGTCGAGCAAGACGGCCCCTGCAGCGTGATCGGCTTTGCCCAGACCTGCGGCGTGGAAGCCGCTGCATTTGTCAACGGCATTGCCGCGCACGGCGAAGACTTTGACGACACCTACGAAGGCGGGCCGGTGCATGCCGGCGTGGTCATCGTGCCGGCTTTGCTGGCAGCGGCCCAGCGCCACAAGCTGTCTGGCGCCGACTTGCTGCGCGGCATCGCCGTGGGCGCTGAAGTCATGTGCCGTCTGTGCGCCGTGGCGCCCACCAAAGTGCACAAAGCCGGCTTTCACCCCACCGCCATTTTTGGTGTGATGGGCGCCGTAGCTGGCCTGGGCGCGGCCTTGCGCCTGAGCGAAGACGAACTGGTTGACGCCTTCGGCATCGCCGGCAGCATGGCCTCGGGCATCATTGAATACCTGGCCGACGGCGCCTGGACCAAACGCATGCACCCTGGCTGGGCAGCGCAATCGGGCTACCGCGCGGTGCGTCTGGCGCAAGCCGGCTTCAAGGGGCCGGCCACGGTGTTTGAAGGGGAGCACGGCCTGTTTCATAGCTTTGCCAATACCCATAGCGGCGACTTTGAAGCCATGCTCAAGGGCGTGGGCCGTGAGTGGATTTGGACCACGATTGCGTTTAAGCCCTACGCCTGCGGCACCATGGCCCACCCTTACATTGACTGCGCCCGCGAGTTGCTGCGCCAGGGGCTGGTGCCGGCTGACATCGCGCAGATTGAGTGCGAAACTGCCGAAGGCATTGTTCACCGCCTGTGGGAGCCGCTGGCACTCAAGCAGTCACCGCCCAATGCGTATGCCGCCAAGTTCAGCATCCCCTACGCCATTGCCGCCGGCCTGCTACAAGACAACGCCGGTCTGGGCGAATACACCGAAGCCATGGTGCAACGCGCCGACCTGCGCGCACTGGCCGCCAAGGTGCGCTACGTGGTCGACCCGGCCAACCCCTATCCGAAACAGTTCACCGGCCATCTGCGCGTCACGCTCAAAAACGGCAGCGTCATGGAGGCGCGGCAGGGCTACTTCAAGGGCGGCGCAGACCACCCGCTGAGCGACGCCGATTTGCAAACCAAGTTCTTTGCCAACTGCCTGCACGGCGGCCTGGCCAAGCCCCGCGCCGAAGCCATGCTGGCCATGATCCAGCAGATCTTTGACGCGCCGCAGGTGGACTTGTCGCTGCTGGGGGCCTGAGGCACAGTCTTGGCGGCGAGTTCAGTCCTGTCCGCCGCGCCGCCCCACCTGCCCAGGCGCATCGCCCGCCACCGACACCGCGCCTTTGGCGTGGCGCTGGCCGTTACAGACTTCGTGGCTGATGGCCAAGTTGGCCTGGTGCGAGTTGCCGCCTTCGCACAGGGGCACGATGTGCTCTAGCGTGGCGGCGGCAGGCAGCACGTGTTGGCCGCAGACCCAGCACGGCACCACGCCGTGCAACTGGCGGGCGACGGTTTTGTAAATCTTGTCGCGGGTCAGGCCCAAACGGCTCATGCGCGCTTTCTCTTTAGCCTTTACAAATTCGGCGCCAGCAAGCGCTCGAGCGCTTGCACTTTGACGCCGCGCCGTTTGGCCAGGTCATGCACCTGGTCGTCGCCGATCTTGCCGACGTTGAAGTAGGCGCTGTCGGGGTGGCTCAAATAAAAGCCGCTGACGCTGGCCGCCGGCGTCATGGCCAAGCTTTCGGTCAGGGCCATGCCGATCTCGTCGGCCTTGAGCAGCTCGAACATGGCTTGCTTGACGCTGTGGTCCGGGCAGGCCGGGTAGCCGGGGGCCGGGCGGATACCACGGTATTTTTCGGCGATGAGTTCTTCCGGCGTGAGTGCCTCGTTGGCAGCGTAGCCCCACAGGTCTTGGCGCACGCGCTGGTGCAGACTCTCGGCAAAAGCTTCGGCCAAGCGGTCGGCCAGGGCCTTGAGCATGATGGACGAGTAGTCGTCGTGGTCGTCCTGAAAGTATTTTTCTTTTTTCTCGGCGCCGATGCCGGCCGTCACCGCAAACAGACCAATGTAGTCGGGCAGCATGAAACTGTTGTGGCCTTCGGCACCGGCATGGCCTGCGCGCACGGCCTTGGTTTCAGCGTTCAAGGTCTTGGGCGCAATGAAGTCAGCCAGGCAGCGGCTGGGGCGCATGTGCAGCTTGCCGTCTTCACCGGCAACGGCGGTTTTTTCTGTCTGCTGGCGCAGGCCGTGCCAGACCATGGCCACTTCGCGCCGGCTTTCGTCGGTGTAGATCTCGATGTCGTCTCCCACGCTGTTGGCCGGGTACAGGGCCATCACGCCATTGGCGGTCAGCCAGCGGCCTTCAATCAGGCGCTTGAGCATGCGCTGCGCGTCGGCATAAACGCGCACGGCCTCGGTGCCCACCACCTCGTCTTTCAAGATCGCCGGGAAGGGCCCGGCCAAGTCCCAGGTTTGAAAGAAGGGCGCCCAGTCAATGTGCTGCGCGAGCTCGGCCAGGTCAAAGTTTTTAAACACGCGCCGGCCTATGAACTTGGGCACCGGCGGGGTGTAATGCGTCCAGTCGAGTCGCGTAGCGTTGGCGCGCGCCTTGGCAATTGGCCACATGGGGGTTTGCTTTTTGTTGGCGTGCTGCTCGCGCACTTTCACGTAGTCGGCGTTGAGCTCATCAATGTATTTGGATGCTTGGTCTGACAGCAGGCTTTGCGCCACGCTGACGCTGCGCGAGGCGTCGGGCACATAGACCACCGGGCCTTCGTAGTGCGGCGAAATTTTCACCGCCGTGTGCACGCGGCTGGTGGTGGCGCCGCCAATCATCAGCGGGATTTTTTTGATGCGAAAGTGATCGTCCTTTTGCATCTCGGCGGCTACGTACTGCATCTCTTCGAGGCTGGGCGTGATCAACCCTGAAAGGCCGACGATGTCAGCACCCTCGACCTTAGCGCGCGCCAGAATTTCGTGGCAGGGCACCATCACGCCCATGTTGACGACTTCAAAGTTGTTGCACTGCAAGACCACGGTGACGATGTTCTTGCCGATGTCATGCACATCGCCCTTGACCGTGGCGATGATGATCTTGCCTTTGGTCTTGACGTCGCCGCCAGCGGCTTCGAGCAGCAGCTTTTCAGCCTCGATGTAGGGCAATAAATGCGCCACCGCCTGCTTCATGACGCGCGCGCTTTTGACCACCTGCGGCAAAAACATCTTGCCCTGGCCAAACAAGTCGCCCACCACGTTCATGCCGTCCATCAGCGGGCCTTCGATCACGTGCAGCGGGCGCCCGCCATCGGCTTCGATGGCACGCCATATTTCTTCGGTGTCTTCGGTGATGAACTCGTTCATGCCGCGCACCAGCGCATGGGACAAGCGCTCGCGCACAGGCAGTGCGCGCCATTCGTTTTTCAAACTGTCGTCGCGCGCGCCGCTCTTGGCGGTTTCGGCCACTTCAACCAGGCGTTCACCGGGGGAGACGTAAGGCTCCCCTTCAGGGATCCGGGGCCGGCGGTTCAGCACCACGTCTTCGACCCGTTCGCGCAGCACCGGCTCCAGCTCGTCGTACACGCCCACCATGCCGGCGTTGACGATGCCCATGTCCATGCCGGCTTGAATAGCGTGGTACAGGAACACGGTATGTATCGCTTCGCGCACCGGGTCGTTGCCGCGAAAGCTGAAGGACACATTGGACACGCCGCCGCTGACCTTGGCGCCCGGCAAATTGGCCTTGATCCAGCGCGTGGCTTCAATGAAATCCACCGCGTAGTTGTTGTGCTCTTCAATGCCCGTGGCAATGGCAAAGATATTGGGGTCAAAGATGATGTCTTCCGGCGGAAAGCCGACTTCATCGACCAGCACGCGGTAAGCGCGCTCGCAAATCTCGACCTTGCGCTGGTAAGTGTCGGCCTGGCCTTTTTCGTCAAAAGCCATGACCACGGCTGCTGCGCCATAGCGCTTGAGCAGCTTGGCTTGCTGCTTGAAAGCATCGACCCCTTCTTTCATGGAGATCGAGTTGACGATGCCCTTGCCCTGGATGCAACGCAGGCCCGCTTCAATGACGCTCCACTTGGAGCTGTCGATCATGATGGGCACGCGGGCAATGTCGGGCTCGCTGGCGATCAGGTTCAAAAACCGGACCATCGCCGCCTGGCTGTCGAGCATGGCCTCGTCCATGTTGATGTCGATGATCTGCGCGCCGTTTTCCACCTGCTGCCTGGCCACCGCCAACGCCTGCTCGTAGTCGCCGTTCAGGATCATGCGGGCAAAGGCCTTGGAGCCGGTGACGTTGGTGCGCTCGCCAATGTTGACGAACAAATTACCCACACCAATACTGACCGGCTCCAGGCCGGACAGCTTCATGGGGGGAACCGCAGGAAGAAGAGAAGAAGACACGGACTCACCTTAAGACAAAGGTGAGCGTGGTTGCAAGCATTGAGCCCCAAGCCTGACTTCGCACGCGGGCGAAGCTGCAACGCTCCTTGGGAAATTGGGATTTTAACCGGAGCTACTCAAGGATCGCAGCGCCAGCAACATCTGCTCTACCGCGTAGCCGCAATCCCTGGGGCCGCGCAGGCAGTGTTGGGCGATGGGCTCGACCGCCACGGTTTGCGCTGGCATACCCGGCCGCTCGACGCGCAGCTGGCCTGGCTCTAGCACGCTGACGCGGTAGTCGGGGTACTGGCCGGTGATCTTGCCGGCGAGCAGGCTGTCCCACGAAGGGGGCTGCTGACCGCAGCCGATGACCGCAGCTGCAGCAACCAAGGAGAGCAGCAGGAAGCCAGGCCGCACAGCCAGCCCCCGAAAGCTCAAGCCGCTTCTTTGTAAAACACCCCGGCACTCAGCGCCCTCGGGCCCAAGGGTGCAACAGCCTGGTGGATGGCACCGATGTGCTCTGGCGTGGTGCCGCAGCAGCCGCCAACGATGTTGACCAGGCCTTCGGCCGCAAACTCGCGCAGCAGGCGGCTGGTGACCTCGGGGGTTTCGTCAAAGCCGGTCTCGCTCATGGGGTTGGGCAAGCCGGCGTTGGGGTAGCAGCTGATGAAGGTGTCGCCAGCGACGCGGGCGAGCTCCTGAATGTAGGGGCGCATGAGCGTGGCGCCCAGCGCGCAGTTCAGGCCGATGGCCAACGGCTGGGCGTGGCGCACGCTGTGCCAAAACGCTGTCACCGTTTGCCCGCTCAAAATACGGCCGGAGGCGTCGGTCACGGTGCCGCTGATGATGAGCGGCAGGCGCTCGCCCGAGTTGTCAAAGTACTCGTCGATGGCAAACAACGCGGCCTTGGCGTTGAGCGTGTCAAAAACGGTTTCGACCAGCAGCATGTCGCTGCCGCCTTTGACCAGTGCTTCGGTCTGCTCGTAATAGGCTTGGCGCAGCTCTTCAAAGCTGGTGTTGCGCGCGCCCGGGTCGTTGACGTCGGGGCTGATGCTGGCGGTCTTGGGCGTGGGGCCCAGGGCACCGACCACGAAGCGCGGCTTATCGGGGGTGGAGAACTTGTCGCAAGCAGCGCGGGCAATGCGGGCGGACTCGTAATTCATTTCGACCGCCAGGCTGGCCATGTCGTAGTCGGCCTGGGCAACTGTGGTGGCGCCAAAGGTGTTGGTCTCTATCAAGTCTGCGCCGGCGGCTAGGTAGCCTTCGTGAATGTCACCGATGACGTCGGGGCGCGTGAGGCTGAGCAGCTCGTTGTTGCCCTTGACGTCTTTGTGAAAATCTTTAAACCGCTCACCGCGGTACTGCGCTTCATTGAGCTTGAAGCGCTGGATCATGGTGCCCATGGCGCCGTCGAGGATGGCGATGCGCTGCTGCAACAAGGCGGGCAGGGCTTGGGCGCGGGTGTAGATGGGTGAAGGCATCTGGCAATTGTAGGATGGCCCGGCCAAAGGCAGCCGGCAAACAAGGCGTCTTTAGCCTGACAATAGGCGCTTTGTGTGAACCGCCCTGGTGACGTTTAAGCGATGAAAAACCTGCTGCCCCAAGAAGCTTGGCAATTTGTGCAAAGCCAGCCCAACGTTTTGTTTGTGGATGTGCGCATGGAAATTGAGTCGCTCTACGTGGGGCGGCCGCCCGGCGTGGTCAATGTGCCCTGGTATGAATACCCCGCGCTGCAAGCCGACCCGGCGGCTTTTGCGGCCGCCGTGACGCGTGAGGCGCAAGACAAGACGCAGCCGGTGCTGCTGATCTGTCGCTCCGGACAACGCACACTGGATGCCGGCAAAGCGCTTGAAGACGCCGGCTTTGCCAACGTGGCGCATGTGGTGCACGGCTTTGAAGGCGATCTCGATGCGCAATTTCGCCGCTCCACATTGTCGGGCTGGCGCTTTGATGGCCTGCCCTGGGAACAGATGTGAGTGCTGAGGCGCCAGCCTCACCGCTGGACATTCTGGGCGAGGTCTTCGGCTACAACAGCTTTCGCGGTCCGCAAGAAGCCATCGTCAACCATGCAGTGGCCGGCGGCGACGCGCTGGTCTTGATGCCCACTGGCGGCGGCAAGTCGCTGTGCTACCAAATACCCGCCATTGCGCGCCAGCAGGCCGGCCACGGGGTGACCATCGTGATTTCGCCGCTGATCGCGCTGATGCACGACCAGGTCGGCGCGCTGCACGAGGCCGGTGTGTCGGCGGCCTTTCTCAACTCAACGCAAACGCAAGAAGAAAGCAGCGCACTTGAAAAGCAACTGCTGCGCAATGAGCTGACGCTGCTGTATGCCGCGCCCGAGCGCATTAACACGCCGCGCATGAAGGGCTTGCTGGCATCGCTGCACGAGCGCGGCCTGCTCAGCCTGTTTGCGATTGATGAGGCGCATTGCGTGAGCCAGTGGGGCCACGACTTCCGGCCCGAATACCGCTCGCTGAGCCTGCTGCACGAAAGCTTTCCCGACGTGCCGCGTATGGCACTCACCGCCACCGCCGACGCGTTGACGCGCCAGGACATGGTCGAGCGGCTCAAGCTTGAAGACGCGCGCGAATTCATCAGCAGTTTTGACCGGCCCAACATCCGCTACAGCATCGTTGAGAAGACCGACCCGACGCGCCAGCTGCTGCGCTTCATAGAAACCGAGCATGCCGGCGAGGCCGGCATCGTCTACTGCCAGTCGCGCAAGCGGGTGGAAGAAATTGCCGACATGCTGCAAGACGCCGGCCTCAAGGCCATGGCTTACCACGCGGGCCTGGACGCGTCGTTGCGTCAGCAGCGGCAAGACCGCTTCCTGCGTGACGACGGCATGATTATGGTCGCCACCATTGCGTTTGGCATGGGCATCGACAAGCCCGATGTGCGCTTTGTGGCACACCTGGACATGCCCAAAAACATCGAAGGCTACTACCAGGAGACCGGCCGCGCCGGCCGCGACGGACTGCCAGCCGACGCCTGGATGGTCTACGGCCTGCAAGACGTGGTCAACCAACGCCGCATGATCGACACCAGCGAAGTCGCCAGCGAAGAGTTCAAGCAGGTCATGCGCGGCAAGCTTGACGCGCTGCTCACACTGGCCGAAGACACGCACTGCCGGCGCGTCAGCCTGCTGCGCTACTTTGGCGAAGACAGCCAAGCCTGCATGAACTGCGACAACTGCCTGATGCCGCCGGCGGTGTGGGACGCCACCGACGCGGCACGCAAGATGCTCAGCTGCATTTACCGGGTGCAACAAGCCAGCGGCATCAGCTTTGGCGCCGGCCACGTCATGGACATTTTGCGCGGCAAAGCCACCGACAAAGTGGCGCAGTACGCGCACGACAAGCTGAGCACCTTCGGCATAGGCGCTGACCTGGCTGAAGCGCAGTGGCGCGGTGTGCTGCGCCAGTTGATCGCCAAGAACATGGTGCGCGTGGACAGCGAAGCCTTCAGCACGCTGGAACTGCTGCCCGACGCGCGCGCCGTTTTGCGCGGCGAAGTCTCGCTGATGCTGCGCGAGCAAGCTGCCGGGGCCGGCCGCAAAAAACGCAGCAGCAAACCGACCAAGACCTCCGTCAAGGGCATGGCTGAGGCCAGCCTGAACGCCGGCGCGCTGGAGCGCCTTGGCAGGCTCAAGGCCTGGCGCGCCGAAGTCGCGCGCGAGCACAACCTGCCGGCTTTTGTGATTTTTCACGACGCCACCTTACGCGCGATTGCCGACAAAGCGCCGCAAGACCTGGCCGACCTGGAAGGCATCAGCGGCATGGGCAGCAAGAAGCTGCACGCCTATGGCGCTGAAGTCATTCGCGTCTGCACCGCTTTAGCCTGATTTGCCCGCATCACGGGCACAGCGCACGGCGCCGCCACGGGAAGCTTCAACATAACTTTATGCAAAAAAAGCATGTCACTCGAGCAGCAAGGGTTTGTCCTAGGATAAACATCGGCTACCCCCCCACAATCGGGTTGCCGCTGGGTTAGCATTTGCCCACTGGCACACATCGTGCTGGCAATTTTCGCTTCACGTCACTCACTGGAGATCAACTTGTTCAACTTCACTAAAAAACAGGGCCTACTGGCTCTGGCTGCCGCCGGCTTCGCCTTGGCCGCCGCACTTCCTGCCCACGCTGGCAAAACTCTCGACGCCGTCAAGGCCCGCGGCCAAGTGGTCTGCGGTGTCAATACAGGCCTGGCCGGCTTCGCGGCGGCTGACTCTAGCGGCAACTGGTCCGGCCTCGACGTCGACATGTGCAAAGCCGTTGCAGCTGCCGTGCTGAGCGACGCCAGCAAGGTCAAGTACGTTCCCCTGAACGCGCAGCAACGCTTTACCGCCCTGCAGTCCGGCGAGATCGACATGCTGTCACGCAACACCACATTCACCCTGACACGCGACGCTTCGCTCGGCCTGCACCAGACCGCGGTCACTTACTACGACGGCCAGGGCTTCATGGTCCCTGTCAAGAACAAGATCAAGAGCGCCAAGCAGCTCAAAGGTCAAACCGTGTGCGTGCAGTCCGGCACCACCACCGAGAAAAACCTGACCGACTTCTCGCGCGCCAACAATCTCAACATCAAGCCTGTGGTGTTTGAAAAAGTTGAAGCCGCTACCGGTGCTTACTTCGCCGGCCGTTGCGTCGCCTACACCACGGACGCGTCTGGCCTGGCTTCTGTGCGCAACAAAGAAGCCAAAGCTCCTGCTGATCACGTGATCCTGCCGGAACTGATCTCCAAAGAGCCACTGGGCCCCATGGTCCGCCGGGGTGATGACGAGTGGTTCGCCATCGTCAAGTGGGTCATCTACGGTTTGCTCGAAGCTGAAGAATATGGCGTGACCAAAGCCAATGTGGACCAGCTCAAGACCAGCACCACCGACCCGGTTGTCCAGCGTATGCTGGGCACCACCGAAGACACCGGCAAGCTGCTGGGCCTGGACAAAGAGTGGATGGCCCGCGCCATCAAGGCCACCGGCAACTACGGCGAGTCCTTTGAAACCAACGTTGGCCCCAAGTCCCCCCTGGGTCTGCCACGCGGCGTCAACAACCTGTGGAACAAGGGCGGCCTGATGTACGCCTACCCGATCCGCTAAACCAGTCTTCGGCCTCGCGCTGAATGAAACCGTCTGCCGGGCTCTGCCTTGCAGGCGGTTTTCTCCAAGGGCCTTCCTCTTTTTGTGATTGTTTTGATTTGCCTCGTTTGTTTGTGTCTGCCGCACCGGCCAAGTGCCCCCTGAGAGCCTTTCCATGACACCTTCTACCCCCCCCAAAAAACAATGGTCCTGGCGCAGCCAGGCCTTTCGCGGCCTGGTCTACCAGGCACTGGCCCTGGGCCTGATTGCGCTGGCCCTGTGGTACCTGGCGCACAACACGCTGATCAATATGCGTGCCCGCGGCATCCAGAGCGGCTTTGACTTCCTGCTGCAAACCGCCGGCTTTGACATCGGCGAAAGCCTGTTTGCTTTTGACTCCAGCGAAAAATACTGGCGCGCCTTCCTGGTGGGCCTGACCAACACGCTGCGCGTGGCGCTGCTGGGCATCCTCTTCACCACGCTGCTGGGCACGGTGGTGGGCGTGGGCCGGTTTTCGCGCAATGCGCTGGTGCGCGGTTTGTGCTCAGCCTATGTCGAGGTTTTCCGCAACATACCCATCTTGCTGCAATTGCTGATGTGGTACCTGCTTTTCACCGAATTGCTGCCCGATGCCGCCGAAGCTTGGCAAGTCGGCTCTTTCTACCTGAGCAAGGGCGGCGTGAATTTCCCAATTCCTATTTGGGCCGCCGGCCATGGCTGGGCCCTGGTCGGCCTGCTGGCGGGCGCGGTGGGTGCCTGGGTTTACCGGCGCTGGGCCTTCGCTCAATTTGAGGCCAGCGGCCAGTTGCGCAGCATGGTGTTGCTGCCCTTGGGTTTGCTGTTGCTGGGCGCACTTGCCGGCTGGTTGGCCGGCGGTGCACCCTCTGACTATGACCTGCCCAAGCGCGGCGAATTCGCCATTGAAAACGGCGGCGCCCTGACGCCCGAGTTTGTCGCTGTGCTGCTGGGCTTGACGGTGTACACCGCCGCCTTTGTGGCCGAGGTGGTGCGTGCCGGCATTCAATCGGTGGCGCAAGGGCAAAGCGAGGCCGCAGCCGCGCTGGGTCTGTCGCGCGGCCAGGAAATGCGTCTGGTGATGCTGCCGCAGGCCCTGCGCGTGATCATTCCGCCGCTCACCAACCAGTACCTGAACCTGACGAAAAATTCCTCATTGGCCGTGGCCATTGGCTACCCCGACGTGGTCTCGATTGCCAACACCGCCATCAACCAAACCGGCCGCGCTGTCGAGTGCATCACCATCGTCATGGCGATTTACTTGAGCACCTCGCTGCTGACCTCGCTGCTAATGAACTGGTACAACACCCGCGCGGCCATCAAGGAACGCTGATCTCCACACGGAACCCCACATGACTGCCAAGATCTTTCAATCCCTGCCGTCCAGGCCCGCACCCACGCGCCAAGACGGCCTGCTGGGCTGGCTGCGCGCCAACCTTTTCGGTGACCTGCGCACCTCGCTGGCCACCGTGCTGATAGGCGGCCTGCTGCTGTGGCTGCTGCCGCAATTTTTGCAATGGGCGTTATTCAACGCCGTATGGCGTCCCAACTTTGATGCCTGCCGCGTCGACGGCGTCGGCGCCTGCTGGGGCGTGGTCGCTGAAAAATACCGGTTGATTATTTTGGGGCGCTATCCATTTGACGAACAGTGGCGCCCGCTGGTTGCCACCTTGCTGATGCTCAGCCTGCTGGTAGCGAGCTGCGTGAGGTTTTGCTGGAAGCCCTGGCTGGTGCTGCTGTGGGCCGGCGTGCTGGCAATTTTCTTCACGCTAATGTATGGCAACGTGCTGGGCCTGGCCCGCGTTGAGACCGACCGCTGGGGCGGACTGCCGCTGACGCTGCTGCTGGCGACGCTGTCGATTGCCATGGCTTTCCCGATTGCGTTGGTGGTCGCGCTGGGCCGGCGCTCGGACTTGCCGGCGATCCGCAGCGCCTGCACGATTTATGTGGAACTGGTGCGCGGCGTGCCGCTTATCTCGGTGCTGTTCATGGCCTCGTTCATGTTTCCGCTGTTCATGCCGCAAGGCACCACCATCGACGTGCTGATCCGCGTGCTGGCCGGCATCACGCTGTTTGCTGCCGCCTACATGGCCGAAGTCATCCGCGGCGGCCTGCAAGCGATACCCAAAGGCCAGATCGAGGCCGCCGCGACGCTGGGCCTGTCGTATTGGCAGACGCAGCGCAAGATCGTGCTGCCGCAAGCGCTGGCGATGGTGGTGCCCGGCATCATGAACAACTTCATCGCGATCTTCAAAGACACCTCGCTGGTCACCATCGTCAGCTTGTACGAGCTGACCGGCGCGCTGGGCCTGGCGCTCAATTCAGACGCCGACTGGCGGCCCTTCAAGATTGAGGGCTATCTGTTCATCGCCCTGATCTATTTCATCTTCTGCTTTTCCATGTCCCGCTACAGCCTCTGGGTTGAAAAGCAGGTCAACAAAGGCAAGCAGCGCTGAGCCCCAGGCCCGGCCCTCTCTTTTTCTCTCAGGAAACACCCATGTCTGAATCCATCATCACCTTCGACAAAGTCAACAAGTGGTACGGCAACAATTTCCATGTGCTGCGCGACATTGACCTGGACGTCGCCAAGGGCGAACGCATCGTCATCTGCGGCCCATCCGGCTCGGGTAAGTCCACGCTGATCCGCTGCATCAACCGGCTGGAAGAACACCAGCAGGGCCGCCTGGTCGTTGACGGCCTTGAGCTGGCCGACGACGTCAAAGCGATTGATGAGATCCGCAAGCAAGTCGGCATGGTGTTTCAGCAGTTCAATTTGTTCCCGCACCTGACGGTGCTGGAAAACCTGACGCTCTCACCCATGTGGGTTGGCAAGATTCCCAAGAAGGAAGCCGAAGAAAAAGCCATGCAGCAACTCGAGCGCGTGAAGATCGCCGAGCAGGCCCTCAAGTACCCGCTGCAACTCTCGGGCGGCCAGCAGCAGCGCGTGGCAATTGCGCGCGCGCTGTGCCTCAAACCCAAAATCATGCTGTTTGACGAACCCACTTCGGCGCTCGACCCCGAGATGATCAAGGAAGTGCTGGACGTGATGGTCGAGATGGCCGACGCCGGGATCACCATGATCTGCGTGACGCACGAGATGGGCTTTGCCAAGGCTGTGGCCGACCGCGTGATCTTCATGGACCAGGGCCAGATCGTCGAGCAGAACAAGCCCGACGAGTTCTTCAAAAATCCTCAGACCGATCGCGCACAGGACTTCCTCTCGAAAATCCTGGGGCATTGACGCTGGCGCACACGGCATGGAAACTTTCCTTGCTACCTTGCTGCTGGCCTTTGCTGCTTACCAGCTGAAGTCGCGCAGCGAGCGCCGCCGCATCCGCTTGCTCGACGAGCATCTGGCCGATCACCAAATCGAAAAGCTCATGCAGACCCTGACCGAAGGTTATGCACGCGCATTGGGTGAAACGGACGCCGCACGGCGCGAATCGATCTGGCAACTGCTGAGCGGCACCGAAGACAAGCTGTGCGCCCAAGCCCAGCAGTTGGCGGAGGGCTTTGCCAAAGTCAATGAGGCGCAGGCCCGCATGAACCGCCTGCCCTGGCCGCTGAGCGAAGCGGCCTCCATAATTTCTGGCAGCAGTTTTGACCTGCGTGCTGCCCTGAAGATTCATGCCGCCGACTTGGCCCGTGCGGCGCACCCGGCCCCTGCTGAAGAAGACGGCCACCGCAAAGCGCGCGCCTTCACTCTGAGCGCTGAGATGCTGTTGTTGCAGCACAGCTGCCACTGGTTTTGTAAATCCAAGTCCGTAGCTTCGGCCCGCGTTCTGGTGCGCCACCAAACGCCTTATGCGCAGGTTTTGGCCTCGGTGTTACCCGAGACGCGGCGCGCTTATCTCGACCTGCTAGGCGGTTTATAGTGGCCCAAACCGAAAGCAATACGCGTATCTGGACAAAACCCATCGCTGTCGAATCCATCACCGCGCTGTGTGCTGGCTGCGCCGAGTCGCACCTGGGCATGGAGTTTTTAGAGGTGGGCGATGACTTCATTCGCGGCCGCGTCCCGGTGGACGCGCGTACCCGCCAGCCTTTCGGCTTGCTGCACGGCGGCGTGTCAGTGGTGCTGGCCGAAACGCTGGGCTCGATCGGCGCCGGACATTCGGCAGCCCAGGGCCATACGGTGGTGGGCTTGGACATCAATGCCAACCACCTCAAGAGCGCACGCAGCGGCTGGGTCACCGGCATCGCACGGCCGGTGCACATCGGCCGCAGCACGCAGGTCTGGCACATCGAGATGCACAACGACGACGGCGAGCTGACCTGCGTCTCGCGCCTGACCGTGGCGGTATTGGCGCCGCGCTAAAGCACGGGTGGCTTAAGGGCTGTCTTGATCCTGGCGGGCCAGACGTGTGCTTTTCCAGTAAACGTCGTCACCGCCGTTCATGCGGTTGAGCACGCGTGAGAGCACGAAGAGTAAATCACTCAAGCGGTTAAGGTACTGACGCGGCGTTTCTTTGAGCGCTTCGCTGCTCTCCAGCGCCACCACGGCGCGCTCAGCGCGGCGGGCCACGGTGCGGCAGACATGGGCCAGCGCTGCCGCCCGCGTGCCGGCCGGCAAAATAAACTCCTGCAAGCTGGGCAGGGTATCGTTGTATTTTTTCAATGCCTCGTCGAGTTGCTCGACCGCTTCAGGCTTGAGCAGCTCAAAACCGGGAATCGACAGCTCACCGCCCAGGTTGAACAACTGGTGCTGCACATCCACCAGCAAAGCGCGCACCTCGCTGGCCATGTCTTCACACAGCAGCACCCCGATGTTGGAGTTGAGCTCATCGACGTCGCCCATGGCGTGCACGCGCAAACTGTCCTTGGAGACGCGCGTGTTGTCGCCCAGGCCGGTGGTGCCGTTGTCGCCGGTGCGGGTGGCAATCTGGGTGAGTCGCTTGGACATAAGGCTCCAGGTAAGAAAAAAGACGAGCGCATCTTGTCGCCCTGCCCCCTAGTTTAGGCCCGACGGGCTGCCAGGCTTGCGGCCAAGGTTTAAACTCAAAGCCCTCGCTGGAGAACCACTATGAATGCACCCCTGC
>Ga0214921_10004126_pt1 | contig 21692 bp, 22 predicted proteins | sample LL1505_MetaG_FD_177992 | JGI IMG/M metagenome (GOLD analysis project Ga0214921, IMG submission 177992) | Freshwater microbial communities from Lake Lanier, Atlanta, Georgia, United States - LL-1505 | ecosystem: Environmental > Aquatic > Freshwater > Lake | place: USA: Georgia | collected... | reverse complement strand
CAACAATTGAATTACGTAAAGATATTGTCCGACAAATTCGCATAACTAAACCTGATCGAATGCTAATTCAATCCCCTGATCGAAATTGGGATCGCTTGTTTGCCTCTCACCCAGATCATATGGCGGCGGGGGAGGCTGCTATTCAAGCGGTTTATCCAGATTCGCGAAATGCCTTTGCATTTGAAGACTTGTTAAAAGATGAAGGCTTGCAACCTTGGCGAGTAAAAGAGGTTTGGGTGATGTCTACTCAAAATCCAGATCACTATATTGATATCACTACTACTTTTGACAAGAAAATGAAGGCCCTGCATTCACATGTAAGCCAAACAGCCCATAGTGAAAACTTAGAAACGATGGTTCGTGAGTGGGGCGAAAAAAATGCCGAAGCAAATAACCTTCCAGCGGGTTCAGTTGCCGAAGTATTTAAAATAGTTAATACAAATTAGCGGACGGTTGCTCTCTCAATTGCTATTTTAATACGTGGCTTACCCACCGGATTTTTATCTTCAGTTCCACTATTTACAACCGCTTTAACAATTTCTAACCCACTTACTACCCTGCCCCAAATCGAATAGTTTGGACCAAGAGTTGTGTCATTTGCCATAATAAAAAATTGGCTGCCGTTTTGGTCTCTAGCACCAGGGTTTGCCATCGCAACAGATCCCATTGGATAGTTTTTTTCTGTTGGACTTGGTAAATTTTCATCTTTAAATGTGAATGGTGGTCCACCAAATCCAGAGGCGGTTGGATCTCCACACTGTAGTAGTGAAGCATTATCAGAACTAATCATTCGATGACAAATGGTCATGTCATAAAATCCAGAGTTAATTAAACCAGTCAGCATTGATGTGGTGATTGGAGCATTCTTACTATTTGCCTCAATAACTATTTTTCCACAATTGGTATCTAAAGTAATTATTCTATTTTTTGAAGACTTACTTACCTTAGGAATCGAAACTCTCTTCTCCCGGTGCGCGACCGCAGCAGTTTCATTACATACCACTTTTGCTGGTAGCTCTACGGCGCTTGCAGTTGATGAAAATCCACTAGAAAAAACAACGAAAGTAGAAACTATTGCTACTGATCTTGTTATTACTCTCATGGCGAAAGTTTAATCAAGTATTCAGATTTAATGAAATTGAATTGGTAATTATTGCCATTTACTATCCAACTTTAAGTGATTTCACAGATTGAAACTAGGGTTGAATTACAACCTCAACGCGTTGGAACTCTTTCAGATCTGAATAGCCACAGGTTGCCATTGAACGACGAAGTGCGCCAAATAAATTCATAGATCCATCTGAGGTATTTGAGGGACCGGTTAACACTTCATTAAGTGTGCCGACGGTACCAACTTGCACACGGTTACCTCTTGGCAGTTCGCCATGATGTGCTTCTAACCCCCAGTGCCAACCTTTGCCAGGTGCCTCTGCAGTTCTGGCAAGAGGTGATCCCATCATGATTGCATCCGCACCACATGCAACTGCTTTTGCAATCTCGCCACTGGTACTTACTGAACCATCTGCAATTACATGAACATAACGTCCACCTGACTCATCTAAATAATCACGGCGTGCAGATGCAACTTCGGCAACTGCTGATGCCATTGGAACTGAGATTCCTAATACAGTTTTTGTAGTGTGTGCAGAACCGCCGCCAAAACCAACTAATACACCAGCTGCGCCAGATCTCATTAAATGAAGAGCGCCTTGCGCAGTTGCACAGCCACCAACAATTACTGGCACATCTAGCTCATAAATAAACTTCTTCAAATTAAGTGGTGCAGTTTTATCAGAGACATGCTCCGCTGAAACTGTTGTACCGCGAATTACAAAGATATCAACCCCAGCATCAATAACTGCTTTATGAAATTCAGCTGTGCGCTGTGGTGATAAGGCACCGGCAACGGTGACGCCGGCTGCTCTAATTTGTGCAATTCGCTCTTTAATTAATGTTGGTTGAATTGGTGCGGCATAGATCTCTTGCATTTTCTTTATTGCTTTATCTTGGGAGAGCTTTGCCATCTCTGATAACTGTTTTTCAGCATCTTCATACCTTGTCCAAATACCTTCAAGATTTAATACCCCAAGTCCGCCGGCCTTACCAATTGCAATCGCGGTCTCTGGCGAAACAACTGAATCCATTGGAGCCGCTAAAAAAGGTAAATCAAATTTATATGCATCAATCTGCCAAGTAATTGAAACCTCTTCTGGGTCTCGTGTTCGACGAGATGGAACAATTGCAATCTCATCAAATGAGTATGCCGCTCGGGCTCGCTTACCAGGGCCTAACTCAATATCGGACATATAACCAATCGTATCTGTTGGAAGTAATCTGTTGAAATTTAGGCTCTTAAATCCCAAGCTTTAACGCCACCGGTGACTCCAGCTGAGTTTGGAATTATCTTGACTTTGTAATCAAAACTTTTAAGTGCTGATTTACTAATTCTTGCTGAATTGCCACCACCGATATATAACTTATCCCAAACAATCATTGGGTATAACTCCTGTATCAAACTTTTAACTCGCCTAGACCATAATTGATTACCCATACGACGTCTTGAAATCTCCCCGATCCAGGCATCAATTGACTTTCCGTATCTAATAGTGGCGTGAGAAATCTCTAGATGGGGCGCTAACTTGCCATCATTAAAAATCGCACTCCCCAACCCAGTACCAAAAGTGAGTACCGTTTCTAATCCTTTTCCAGTGATTACTGATGCGCCATGAATCTCGGCATCATTCAAAACTAATGTTGGTAACTTTAGTTTTTTGTTTAAGGCTGCATGCATATCAAATCCGTACCAAGCCTTTTTAAGTTGAGAATCGACAGTTCCCCTTGGGCCGCGGTAATTTATATAGTGCGGAATTACTATAACTTTGCCATCTCGGATCATGCCCGGCAGGCCAACAGTTACTCGATTGATTCGATGATCTGCATTTACGAAATCTTTAATAATTTCAATTAAGCGGTTTGGCGATAGCGGATAGGGTGTTTTTAAATATGGAAAATCAATTAAAACATCGCCGCCTTCATCAAGCACAGAGGCTTTGATCCCAGTGCCGCCACAATCAACAGCTAGCGTTGTAACTTTCACCGATTAATATTAGTCGATTTCTTGTTACTTTAGATCAAAGCCTCTATTTAATTTCTTTGCTTAATTAATGAGAATGGCCACCTGCTCCATGTGAGTGACCATGTCCTGAAGCCTCTTCCTTCTTGTCCTCTGGAGTTTCGAAGACTAAAGCCTCGGTCGTGATAAACATTGCTGCAATTGATGCTGCATTTGCTAGTGCTGATCTAGTTACTTTAACTGGATCGATTACACCCTCTTTAACTAGATCGGTGTACTCCTCAGAGTAGGCATTGAAACCTTCATTTGGTTTCATGGTGCGAACCTTAGAAACAACAACGTAACCTTCATGGCCAGCATTTTCTGCAATCCAACGAAGTGGCTCGTCACATGCCTTACGCACTAGACGAACACCAACAGCGCGATCACCTTCAAAACCCAGATCATTATCAAGGGCAGTTGCAGCATGAACTAATGCAGCGCCACCACCCACAACAATTCCCTCTTCAACTGCAGCTCTAGTTGCAGAGATCGCATCTTCAAGACGATGCTTTTTCTCTTTCAACTCAACCTCAGTATGGGCGCCAACTTTTATTACGCAAACACCACCAGCAAGTTTTGCAACTCGCTCCTGTAGTTTTTCGCGATCCCAATCAGAATCAGTGTTTTCAATCTCGCGACGAATCTCAGTAACTCTGGCTGCCACATCATTCTTATTTCCAGCACCATCAACAATTGTGGTGTTATCTTTTGAAATAACAATGCGGCGAGCTTTACCAAGCATCTCAATATCAATTTGCTCAAGCTTTAAGCCCACTTCGGCAGAAATAACCTGACCGCCAGTTAATATTGCAATATCTTGCAACATTGACTTACGTCGATCACCAAAACCTGGTGCTTTAACAGCTGCTGAGGCAAAGGTGCCACGCATACGGTTAACTACTAATGTCGAAAGTGCTTCACCTTCAACATCTTCGGCAATAATTAATAAAGGCTTACTTGCTTGAGCAACCTTTTCTAGTACCGGCAGAATCTCACTTAAAGCCGAGATCTTCTGTCCTGAGATAAGAATGTAAGCATCCTCCAAGATTGTCTCCATGCGATCAGCATCGGTAACAAAGTATGGCGAGATATAACCCTTATCAAATTGCATACCCTCAGTGAACTCAAGCTCTAACCCAGTGGTTGATGACTCTTCAACGGTGATAACGCCATCTTTGCCAACCTTGTCCATTGCTTCAGCGATTAGATCACCAATCGCTTTATCTTGGGCAGAAATAGTTGCAACATCTGCAATCTGTGACTTACCACTTACTGCAGTTGAATTTTTGCGAAGTGCTTCAGTAATAGCAGAGACTGCTTGTTCAATTCCATACTTAAGCTCCATTGGTTGAGCACCAGCAGCTAAGTTGCGCAGACCCTCTTTGACCATAGCTTGAGCAAGAACTGTTGCAGTAGTAGTTCCATCACCTGCGACATCATTAGTTTTTTCGGCAACCTGCTTAACAAGTTGAGCACCCATGTTTTCGGCTGGATCTGATAACTCAATCTCTTTTGCAATTGTTACACCATCATTAGTAATTAATGGTGCGCCATAGCTTTTTGCAATAACAACGTTTCGACCCTTAGGTCCAAGAGTTACCTTTACGGTGTCAGCCAGAATATTTACGCCGCGCTCCATCGCGCGACGTGCTGCTTCATCAAATTGAAGTGATTTACCCACGATTACTTCTTTGCAATAATTGCTAGTACATCACGGGAGGAAAGTACTAAGTACTCCTCATTGTTGTACTTAACCTCAGTACCGCCATACTTTGAGTAAAGCACGACATCACCCTCTTTAATATCTAATGGAATTCGATTTCCATTTTCAAAACGACCAGGTCCTACTGCCATCACAGTTCCCTCTTGTGGCTTTTCTTTAGCAGTATCTGGAATTACTAAACCAGATGCAGTCTTTTGCTCTGCCTCATTTGCTTTAACGACAATGCGATCTTCTAGTGGCTTAATTGAAATTGCCATCTTGATATCTCCTTTTTATTTGGTTAATCCCTCTGAAGCGCCCCATATTCGAATTAGCACACGGAGGCTTAGAGTGCTAAAGCCAACTTTAAAGGGCGCTTAGGCCAAGGGCAAATTAGGGGCTAGTTACCAGATCACTTGAGCGATAGAGGCGGCAGAATCGGCTGATAGGCCCGTCTGAGAGGGCTTTACTCCCTCATTAATGGCGAGTGAGCCAAGGGCAGCAACCATCGCGCCATTGTCGGTGCAAAGACCAGCAGGTGGAATTCGAAGTGCAATATTTGCCACCTCACACCGTTGTTTCGCCAACTCACGCAACCTGCTATTTGCCGCAACTCCGCCGGCGATTACTAAATTATCAATGCCACTTTCTTTGCAAGCTGCAATTGATTTACTAATTAACACATCAACTACCGCCTCTTGGAATGAGGCTGCAACATCAGCCTTTAGGTAATTTGGAGTTTGTTGTAGGTATCTTGAAACTGCAGTTTTTAAACCCGAGAATGAAAAATCATAACGGTGCTCTTCCAAATCAGCACTTTGTGTTAAACCTCTTGGGAAAAGAATTGCATCTTTGTTTCCATCACTTGCTGCTTTATCAATTACTGGCCCACCAGGAAAACCAAGTCCCATAATTCGAGCAATCTTGTCGAAGGCCTCACCTGCTGCATCATCAATTGTGGCGCCTTTAACAATTACATCTTTAGCTAAGTTATTCACCTGTAAAATTGAGGAGTGACCACCACTTACTAATAATGCAACACTCGGTTGCATCTTTGCATCATTATCCAATCGATCAACTGCAATATGAGCAGATAAATGGTTGACTCCATACAAAGGTTTACCTAGTGCCAGCGCTAAACCAGATGCACTGCTGACGCCAACTAAAAGAGCTCCGATTAAGCCAGGACCTGCTGTAACTGCAATCGCATCAATATCTTTAAGAGTTACCGATGCCTCTTTTAGTGCTTGCTTTATTACCTGCTGCATCGCCTCTAAGTGGGCCCGGCTTGCAACCTCAGGAACAACCCCGCCAAACCTGGCATGTTGTTCAACACTTGAAGAAATAACATTTGCCAATAACTTTCGATCATTAACAATGCCAACTGCGGTCTCATCGCATGAGGTTTCAATTCCAAGTACTAGTGCCATTACTTAAGCTCCTTGCGCATTACCACTGCAGTAAGCCCTGGGCCGTAGTAATTTTCCCGCTTTGAAACCTCGGCAAACCCATTTTGTTCATAAAGTGGCCGTGCAGCATCATTACCTAGCCGCATCTCAAGCATGATGGCATCTGCTTTTTTAACTCTTGCCCAGTCAATTAGCCGCTTTAATAGCTCACGCCCCACACCTTTGCGTCGATACTTCTCAACCACGGTAATTGTGTGAATATCGGCCACATCCGCCACAAAGAAAATGCCGGCGTATGCAACTAACTCACCTTCCGCTTCTGCTGCTAAGTAATAGGCATCCTTAGGAGCTTTTGCAAACTCCTCTTTAAATTGTGCACCCGACCAAGCCGCTTTACCATAAACCTCTTTCTCAATTGCAGTTGCAACAACTAAATCAAGTGCAGTCATAACTCTAAATTTCACACCAGCTGGTAATGGATAGGCATCTGGTTTTCTAATATAAATTGGTTGTTCAACTGAATTATTATTTAGTGCAAGGTTTGCAAGCATTACTGGATCTGGGAAGTACTCACCTTCATTAAATATCGGAACCCCTAATTTTTCTAACTCAGACGCTTTACTAACTGCTGGATCTGAAATTCTTTTACCATCCTTAAATCTTGCCCAAAATCTCTCTTTACGTCTGGCATCGGTAGAAACAATAAATTCGACTTCATTAATACTTGCGGCCATTGCATCAAGGGAACAAACCCCCGCCCAGTTAATATCTAACCCAAGTGCAAAACTTTGAGCAAAAGAAATTCCAACTCTAAGTCCCGTAAATGGACCTGGTCCCATACCAACTGAAACCAAATCAATATCTTTACTGATCGATAATGCCTCTTTAACCAACTTTGGTAATACTTCGCCATGGGCAATTGGGTCATCATGAAACTTTGTAAACAAAACTTTTCCATCTGCAACGAGCGCTACAGAGGTGCGACTAGTTGAGGTATCGATTGCCAGAACTGTACTCATACTTTAAATCCACTCCACCGCTGGCCAATTGGAGTAATTTCAACACTCCTTGAAGTTTCACTTGGGCCTTGGTTAATTTTAATCTCTAAATATTGATCAGAAAGAGCTGTGACAAAGGCTGCTCCCCATTCGATCACAAATACACTGCTGGGTAAGTAGCTTTCAAAATCTAAATCTGTAAAACTTTCAATACCACTATCTAATAATCTATATGCATCTATATGAATAAAATTTGGTTTTCCTTTATAAATCCTACTGATTACAAATGTTGGGGAGGTAACATGATCAATTCCAAACGCTGATGCAATACCTTGAGCCAACACGGTTTTTCCGGAACCTAAATCACCACTTAAAACAATTACATCACTTGGCTTTAGCTGTGAACCTATTTTGGCACCTAACTGATGCATCTGTTTTATAGAGTTAATTGAGATATTCATAGCATGAGTAGTTTATAGATATAAAAAGGGCCCCAGTTTCCTGAGGCCCTTTTACTGATTATTTAAGTGCTATTGACGATACTTAAATAGTGGTGCTACATAATTTGGATCTACAAACAGTCTTGGCTGCTTCTTAATCGCAGCAAGTACAGTCTTGTTTGTTGGAGCCTTTCCAGATTTAGCAGCATCGGTCAGCAATTTCGCAACGAGCATTACTTGACTCTCGGTGTAATTGCAGTGCTGAGTACCGTTAGTTGGAGTTGCTGGTGTTTGTGGAACGCCAGCCGCATCAAACGTGGTGTACTCATCTGCTGGCTTATTCCAGATATTAACTAGAAGGCCAGGCTTACTCTGCTTGTTAGCAACTGATGCCTTGTACTTATTAATTAGGTACTGAGTAGCACCTGGAGGCGTAATGTGATCTGCGGTTGCAGTTAGCGTAATTGTTGGAACAGTGATCTTTCCTTCAATTTCACCTAATGCCTTAACTCTTGCTACAGCAGCTTGATCAGCTTTAACACGAGGAGCAGCTGGGTTTAAAGCACTTAAGTAACCCAACATACCTGCGGTTGCAGTCTTACCAGATAATCCGGCTGCGTAGACATCTCCATCATCGCCAAGGCGTGCTGCGTAATTTGTATTTGAGTTATCAAATACAACTCCGCCTGCCTTTAATTCCATATCGTAGTTTCCAACTACAGCAAGGATTGCAGCTTCGGCACCATTCTCAAGTACAGCAAGAGCTGGGCTGATTGCTAATCCAAATGATGTCTCAAGTGGGCCCTTTGGTCCGCTTGATGAGTCAAATGAAGAAGATTGCGTTGAAATTCCAGAGATTAATCCGAGCAGTAGTACTGCGCTTCGAACTGGAATTACTCCGGTTAATGCTGCTGGCGCAGTTGAGGTTTTTGGCCATGGTGGAGTTTGAGGATTGGCAGAAATGTCAGCCTTGATCGTGTTAAACACTGTCAAAACTTTAATAATATCTTGAATCATTTCAGCCTTACCTGCGTCTCCTGCTGAATATCCAGTTGCCTTAATAGTTGGGTCAAACAATGTCTTTACTCCCCATAGGAAGTCTCCAGCCATTGTGAACTCAGCTAATGCAGACTCCGCTAAACACATAGGCGCAACTGCATCTACTAATCCTGGATTTTGTTCAGCCAGAAGTTGAGTAGAAAGTCCACCAAGTGAGTTACCCCAAGCGGCTACATGATTGATCTTTGGAAACTTTGTAATAGCTTGATCAATCACGATTGTGGTTGCAAGTACCTGCTCCTGCAAGTTCCAACCTTGAGTTTGTACACCTGATCCACCCAAAGCAAAACCTTGCTTTAGCAGAGCTGCAGCAATCTCTTTTGATGGCGCAATATCAGGGCTGTAATCCACTACATACCCTTGAGGTGAGACTGATGGAAGTTTAGGCAGGTCAGTGTTCTTACGAATACCGTGTGAGTAGACAATAAATGTGCCATTGAACTTCTTTGGCATAGCTATCTCAAACTTAGCACCAAACTGATCTTTGCCAGAACATAGTGTTGTATCAAATGCTCCGTACTTAGATGCAGCTGCAGTTGTGCTGCAGTCCAAATCAGCAGCACGTGCTGCAGTTGGAACTGCTACCGCGAAGGTAGCAATTAAAGCTGCAGAGGTTAGAGCAACTAAGCCTCTAGTTATTTTTAGATTTTTCATGAGTTTGTTGGTATCCCATTCTTAGGAAGTGCTGGACGTGTATAAGTAGAAGCCTCTACTGCTCCTGCAGCTGAATCGGTAGTAAAGATTGCAAGAGTTCCGCCGTATGGCTTTAACTCACCCTTTGCATTTAACTGACCAAACCAGTAGCCGTTGTAACCAACATGGCTAGTTGCTGAGTAATTAAGAGGTACTAAGCCTGCGCTAGCAAACTTTGAGCCCTTATTTTGAATGGCTTCAATTAAGCCAGTGCGAGTTAAGTTTTTACCTGCCGCACGAAGTGCTTGCACAGTTAACATCGCTGAGTTCATGCCTTGTAGAACAATGTTGTCAAAGGAAACACCCTTGTTGTACTTCTCATTGATCTTCATGAACTGGCTTACATATGCATCAGTTGAATCCTTAGCATCTGGGAAGAAGCTAGCTGCAACTGCGCCATCAATTGTGGTTGGCTTAACACCAAGAGCTAGAAGAGTGTTGGCGTCGCCACCAACAGAGCCAGCAATCCAGGTGAACTTGCTAACTAAGTTCAATGACTCTGCAGCCTTGAAAATAAGTGCAGTTACATCAGTTGTACCAAATAGAACAACTACCGGCTTGCCAGGAATTGCACTAAGACCAGTTAGAAGTGCCTTTACACGAGCATCGTTCAACGAGCTCTGTGGGTACAAAGTTGTATTTGCAAGTGCCAAAGCACCAGCCTTGAAACCATTTACGCCATCTACACCGAACTCATCATCTTGTGCAATGAGAGCAACAGCTTGTCCAGCAAACTTCTCTTTGATGAACTTGGACATAATCTTTGCTTCCATTGCATAGCTTGGAAGTACTGTGAAGGCTGTTGGGTACTTGGAGATATTGCCAAATCCACTAAAACCTGTGTTTACGAAAAGATCAGGAACATTCTTGGCGGCAAGTGATGCTGCTGTGTATGCCTTGGAGTGTGTTGCAGTACCAAGTGCTCCCACTAGCGCAAATACATTGTCCTTAAGAATTAAGTTTGTGGTTTGAGTAGCCGCCAAAGTTGGTAGGTACTTGTCATCACGAACTACTAATTTAATTTTGCGACCATACACTCCGCCATTGGCGTTGATGTAGTCAAAGTAAGCTTTCATTGCGCCAGGAACTTTTCCGTACGCTAAACCAGCAGAACCAGTTAATGGAGTTGATACTCCTAACTTGATTTCAGTGGCAGTAACGCCAGGATCGGCAGCTTGTGCAGGAAGGGTGCTTAGCACCATTGCTCCGGCAGCAACTACCGCTGAAACGATTGAGTAACGTTTCATGCGATTATTTCTGATCATTTATTTCCTTCCGTATGGTTATCTTGCTTATTACTTTTTAATGCTTCTTCCTTTTTATTAAATGCCCTGGTCCATTTGGCGCAAAGAGCACTGCCAAGATCAGCAGTGCACTTACCAAGAAACCAGGCAAGGTTGCGGTGAAACCTTCAGATCCTCCGATTCGGGTAGTGAGTGAATCGGCGATCTCAGGGATAGCCACCAAAACCAACCCCCCTAGCATCACACCTTTTAGGTTATACACGCCAGTAACTACTGCGCCTGTCAGCAGGGAAAATGAGAGGGAAAGGGGGAAAGCTGAGGGTGAGACGCCACTTATGAGCATAACCAGCAGCCCACCTGCCAAACCAGCCGCCCCAGAGCTAACGGCAAAGGCAATCACCTTTACCCGGCCGGCATTAATTCCTGCCAAGGCCGCAGAAATTTGATTGTCACGAATTGCTCTAAAGGTTCGCCCATACCTGGAGTTAAGTAGATTTGAAATCATCCAAATCATAATTAATGCTGCTAAAGATGAAATCCAGAAAAACCATTTATATTGAGAAAAACCTTCACCAAATCGGGCAGGAGGAGCGCCAACATCAAAAACAACTCCTTGTTCGCCACCTAAAATTGGAAATTGATTTGCAAGGGTTGGTAGCGATACCGCAAGTGCCAAAGTTGTACCAGCCAAATACGGCCCAGTAAGACGTGCAACTGCTACGCCGAGAATCAATCCAAAAACTCCAGCGGTTAGTGTTGCAATGATTAATGCAATTACTGGATGCAAATGAGCATTGTTAATAGATAGCGCTCCAGCATAGGCGCCAACCGCCATGAGTGCGCTGTGTCCAAGTGATAATTGTCCGGAGTAACCAGTAAGTAATATAATTGAGGCTATTGCCAAAGAGTATGTAGCAACAAATGAGCCTTGATATTGACGTAGCTCGCCAACTCGATCACCAACTAATAACAAAACCCAACCAAGTAAAATAAATAATAACAACCTCTTCTTATTACTAGTAAGTTTTAACATTAGTCTTTTCTGCCTTTACGGGATGAAAAAATACCACCTGGTTTGATTAATAAGACTAAAATCAAAATTATAAATGCCATTGGAAAAACTAATTTCGAGCTTATATATGAAGTGGCAAAATTAATTGCGAAACCTAAAATCATTGCACCAGCAACAGCGCCAAACAAACTATCTAGCCCGCCAATTACTGCTGCAATAAAGCCAAATACCAAAAGAACATCCATCGCGTTTGGATATAGATATGAGCTTGGAACAAATAACATGCCAGCTAATCCACCGGCAGCACCGGCAAGTGCCCAACCCAATGTTCTAATTGCATCAACTTTAATTCCAGATAACTTTGCAATTTCTGGTGAATAGGCAGAAGCTCTTAGTGCTAATCCGATATTGGTTTTCTGGAATAATAGAGTAAGTAAAAGCATAGAAATTGTTACAGAAATTAGGACCATTAGATTAAATGGGCTAAATGCAATTGTTGAACCAAAAACTTGGAAACCGTCAGTAGAAACTGGAGCTGGAATTGATTGATAGGTTAGGCCCCAGATAAAACCAATAATTGCTTGAATTATTCCAAGTAACCCTAGAGTTGCTACAACCGGCGCAATCATAACAATTGGTCCACTTTTAATCCGTTTGAAAATTGGGCGCATAAAAAATCTATCAATTACCGCACCAATCAATGCGCCAGAGATTATTGCCGCAACTACACCAATCCAATACGAGCCAGATCTAATTGTTACTTCATAGCCTATATAAGTAGTAAACACCGCTTGACCGGCTTGTGCAAAGTTAATAACTCTAGTTGACCGCCAAACTAAAACTAAGGCGGTCGACATTAGTGCGTAAATAGAACCAGTAGTAAGTGAGGTTAATACCGCAGTAATAAATTTGAGCATTTAAAATCCTAAATAAGCAGCGCGGACTGCTGGGTCATTTAACAAAGTTTGTGCAGAGTCAACCGCGACAACCGATCCAAGATTTAATACAATACCTTCATCGGCAATCTTCAACGCTCCCATTGCATTCTGCTCAACCAGCAATACTGTTAAATCCATTTTTTTAACCAACTCTTTAATTGTTTGAAAAATTTGCTCAACAATCAATGGCGCAAGTCCAAGTGATGGTTCATCTAAAAGCAGAAGCTTTGGTCTGGCAATAAGTGATCTACCAATGGCTAGCATCTGCCGTTCACCACCAGATAATGATCCGGCTGTCTGCGCCATGCGCTGACCTAAAATTGGAAATAATTCAACAACTTCAGAGGTAACTTTTGCAACATCTTTTTTATCTTTACGCCATAGACCAGCTAGCGCTAAATTTTCCTTAACACTTAACTCTGCAATAACAGATTTACCATCAGAAACATGCATGATGCCAGTGCGAGCTAAATCTTCGGCACGCTTGCCTAAAATTGATTTGCCACCCCAGGTTGCAGTTCCAGATTTAGCATCCTTAAGCCCAGATAGTGTCCTAAGTAATGTAGTTTTCCCAGCGCCGTTAGCGCCGATAATTGCAGCTAGCTGTCCCTGTGGAACAGTGAAAGAGACATTACTTATTGCACGTATTGCACCATGATCAATAGTGAGATTTTCGACGATAAGACTCAATTGTTCACCCCAAGATAGGCTGCAACAACTGCTTCATTCCGGCGAACTGTCTCAACATCACCTGAAGCGATTACTTCACCAAAATTAAGAACATACAGGCGATCGCATACTGACATCACCACGTCCATATGGTGTTCAACTAAAATAACTGAACACTGGGTAGCTAAATTATGAATCAGTGAGTTCATCCATTCAATATCTTGGGCGCCCAAGCCACCTGCTGGTTCATCAAGTAGAAGTATTTTTGGTTCACTTACTAAAGCTCGAGCTATGGCTACCCGTTTTGTAACTGGATATGGAAGTGAGTCTGCTCGTTTGTCTGCAATACCGGAGGCATAAACCCGCTCCAAAGCTGTCATTGCTCTAGCTTTTAACTTTGATTCATCTGAACCACTAAATCCAAGCGCTGATGAGATTAAACCACTCTTAGCACTTTTATTATCACCAATCATTACATTTTCTAACACAGTCAACTCTGGAAATAATCCAACGCCTTGCAGTGTTCTAGCAACCCCTAAATTAATTAACTCATGTGGCTTTGGCCATTTATGGGATTTTCCATTGATCTCTAAAGTTCCAGATTCAACATCGGCTAGGCCAGAAAGTGCATTGAACAATGTAGTTTTGCCTGCACCATTTGGTCCTATTAATCCGACAACTTCATTAGCTTGTAAATCTAGATTCACATTAGACAACGCCTTTAATCCACCAAATGAAACAGATAAAGATTTAATTGAAAGCAGATTTGCGTTACTCACGAGGATAGATTCTAGGCACACGAGAGCCAATTCGGGTAACTATCTCGTAATTTATTGTGCCAGAAGCCTTTGCCCACTCATCTGCGGTGTACTCACCACTACTACCATCGCCAAAAACTATCACCTCATCCCCAGTTTTTGCTGAGGAATTAATCCCAAGATCTACGACAAATTGATCCATCGAAACGCGTCCGATTAGTGGTGCCCTTACTCCAGCTGCAAAAACACCAGCTAAATTATTTGCATTACGTGGAATTCCATCTGCATAACCAAGAGTTACCACACCAAGTTTGGTGTCACTTTTTGTAATTGCAGTACCGCCATAACCAACACTTACACCTGCTTTAACTGACTTAACTAAATGCAGTTTTGCTTTCAATTTCATCGCTGGTTTTAACTTTAGTGATTTAGAATCACCTAAATTATTTACATCCGGGCTTAAACCGTATAGGCCAATTCCCCAGCGAATAATATTTTTATGAGCACTTTTGTTTGTTAAAGATGCAGCTGAGTTAGCAATGTGAATAAATTGTGGGCTTACTCCAGCTATTTCTAAACTTTTAATCCGATCTTCAAAAATAGCCAGCTGCTCATTATTCATTTTTTCATCTGGTTCATCTGCCCTAGCAAAGTGTGACCAAATTCCAACCAGATTAATCTCATTAGATTTTGAGGCTTTAACCAAACTATCTAGAAACTTCTGCCAATCATCGCCAACCCCGCCACGACTCATACCGGTATCAATTTCAATATGAACTCTAGGAATCTTATTTACGGAATTTCCAGCCTCGATTACCTCTCTTAGCAATTCAACTGATGAAATCGATAGATCTATATCTAACTCAATCGCAGTTCTAAAATCTTCACCTAGTGGAGTTAACCAAGAAATAATCGGTATTCTAATGCCACTATTTCTAAGTGAGATTCCTTCCTCGAGTAAAGCGGTTCCCAACCAATCAGCTCCGGCATCTGCAGCTGCTTTGCCAACTTGAATTAAGCCGTGGCCATACGCATCTGCTTTAACAACTGCTAATACTTGGGCTTCTGTTTTACTTTTAATATATTTTAAATTATCTGCAATGGCTGAAAGGTTCACCTCTGCGTGGGCACGGTTCATATTCCTAGCCTACCTTTGAATTAAGAAGGTTGACGATCTGACTTAATTGAACGATCAATTGCAATAATTAACACTAAGAGAGCTGAGCCAATGAATAAGCCACCTAGTAAATCTGAAAACCAATGAGTATTTCTATATAGCGAGGCAAGGCAAACACCAATGGTGATTATTGAGACAAACCAAGTTAATCTCATTCCTTCAAATGGTTCTTTATGGGAGTAGCGAAAAATTAAGTAAGCAATTATTCCCCAGGTAAGAACTGCATTTGCAGCATGTCCGCTTGGATAGGAGAGACCACTGTCGGTAAAAACCAAATCAAACCCGGAGTGTGGTTTTGTTCTGCCAAAAAGTAATTTTGAAGCGCCAACAGTGAGATTCAAAAGTAATAAAGCGAGTATTGAAAGATTAATTGGGCGCCATGATTTAAACCTGCGTCCAATCAGAATTGCGGTAATAATTAGGAAAATTGCGGTAACACTTCGTAAACCAAGATCATCGACTAACATAACAAGGGTTGGAGTCTTGCCTGGTGTTATTAGTAAGAAATCTCGGTTATAAATCCATTCATCCAAGCGCCTTATCCAGGTATTTGCTAATACTTGTTGGGTTATAACTGCATAGATAACAAGAAATAAAGCGGTTAGCTTAAGTGCAGAGTTTTTTTGTTCTCTTCTTTTTTCTGGCATTTAATTACTCTACTGTGACAGATTTAGCTAAGTTTCTTGGCTGATCAACATCATTGCCCCTAGCTATCGCCATCTCGTAAGCAATAACTTGAAGAGGTACCACCGATAAAACCGGTTGCAAAAATTGATCAACTTGTGGAATGCGAATTAAGTGATCTGCTCCAGCAAATTCAAACTCACTGATTGCAATTACTATCGCACCTCTTGCTTTGACCTCTTGAATATTACTTGCCATTTTCTCAGCAAGTATCGAACCTTGACTTGGCATAATAGCTACCACTGGAGTGCCTTTATCAATCAATGCGATTGGGCCATGCTTCAATTCACCGCCGGCAAAACCTTCAGCATGCATATAAGCCAACTCTTTTAATTTTAAGGCTCCCTCTAATGCAGTGGGGTAACCAACGTGACGACCCAAGAATAAAACTGATTCAGCCCCCTTAAATTTTCTAGTTAATTCTCTAAGTGGCTCAACCGTCTCCAAGACTTGTTCAATCTGGGCAGGTAGTTGTTTGAGTTGGTCAGCTAGCTTAGAAATTTCTTTCTTGCTTAAGTTTTCTAGGTGTCGTGCTATCTCTAGCCCAATTAAATACATAGCAATCAATTGAGTTGCAAAAGCCTTAGTTGAGGCCACCGCAATCTCTGGGCCAGCATGGGTATAAAGAACTGCATCTGACTCTCGCCCGATAGTTGATCCATTTGTATTACAAACGGAAAGAATTGTTGCTCCTTTAGATTTTGCATAACGAAGCGCCATTAAAGTATCCATAGTCTCACCTGATTGCGAAATTGGAATTACTAAGGTTTTTTTATCGAGTGATGGTTCTCGATATCGATACTCAGATGCCAGCTCAACATCTACTGGAATCTGTGCCCATTTTTCAATTGCATATTTGCCAACTAACCCTGCATGATATGCAGTACCACATGCAATAATTACAATTTTTTCAAACTTCTTAAACTTTATCTTTAAATCAAGCCCGGATAATCTGCCAATTAATGTGTCAGCAACTGCCTTTGGTTGTTCATAAATTTCTTTGAGCATGAAGTGAGCAAATCCACCTCGTTCAGCAGCACTTGCATCCCAAGAAACTTCATACTCTTTTGCATTAACTATTTGTCCAACTAAATCTGTGACGACAACTGAGTTTGGGGTTATCTCTACTACCTGATCTTGACCCAACTCAAGAGCGGTTTTTGTATGAGCAATAAACGCAGCAACGTCAGAGGCTAGAAAATTCTCACCTTTACCAACACCAACAACTAAGGGTGAATTACGGCGAGCACCAACAATATGTGTGGGATTGTCGGAATGAATCGCAAGTAATGTAAATGAGCCCTTTAACTGTTTACACACTTGTCGCATACCTGCTGCTAAATCTCCATTATTTTCTTTTCTAGCGTCACTTAACAAATGAACTACAGATTCAGTATCTGTCTCAGATTTGAATTTATGGCCTCGCTTTTCTAACTCTGCGCGCAACTCAACATAATTTTCAATGATTCCATTATGAATAAGGGCTAACTTGCCTTCATTATCTAAATGTGGATGAGCATTGGCATCTGTTGGTCCACCATGAGTTGCCCATCTGGTGTGGCCGATACCGCTAGTTGAATTTGGCGTTTTTGCTAACGCATCTTCTAGGTTTTTTAATTTGCCAGCGCGCTTTTCAATATATAAAGGTTTGCCAATTTCAGTTGGAAGTGCAATACCAGCAGAGTCATAGCCACGGTATTCAAGTCGGCGTAAACCATCAATTACCGGAGTCAGCGCGGAGTTTTTACCGGTGTAGCCAACAATGCCGCACATTTAAACTCCCTTTACTGCTTAAGTTCTAATCTTACTAGTTGCGCTAATGAATCTGCGATCTTTTGAGCCAAATCTAAATCATTTGCTTCCACCATCACTCGCACCAGTGATTCTGTACCAGATGCACGTAGTAAAACCCTACCCAAGCCTGTTAACTCCTTCTCTGCTTTAGAGATTGCATCCTTTATTTTCACTGAGGATTCAAGCTTTTCTTTTGCAACATCTTTAACATTGATCAAAATTTGTGGATACTTTTTCATAGCAGTTGCAAGCTCTAAGAGAGATTTCTTTGATTTAACCACTACTTGCATTACTTGTAGGGCAGTTAATAGGCCATCACCAGTATTAGAAAATTGACGCATAATCACATGTCCTGATTGCTCACCACCTAAGGTGTAATCATTTTCTAACATCTTCTCTAATACGTATCGATCACCAACTGCAGTTTTTTCAAATTTAATGCCCAGAGATTCCATAGATTTAATAAAACCAAGATTACTCATGACTGTGCCAACTACTGCCTTTTTATTTAATTTACCCTCTTCTAACCAAGCGGTAGCCAGAATATTTAGTATGTAATCCCCATCTATTACTTCTCCATTTTTTGCCACCAACAAGCACCGATCTGCATCACCATCATGTGCTATCCCAATATCGGCGCCAGTGTTCTTAACTTCATTAATTAAATTATCCAGGTGGGTTGATCCGCAATTTTCATTAATATTCCAACCAGTTGGTGTTGCTGAAATCGCAGTAACAGTTGCCCCGGCCCTTTGATAGACATTTGGAGCAACAGTTGATGAAGCGCCGTTAGCACAATCAACAATTACCTTAAGTCCGGTTAATTTGGTATCTATGGTTGAAAGTAAATAAGTTATATATCTTTCAGCCGCGCTTTCATCAAATATTATTCGACCAACATTTAAGCCAGTCGGCCTATCCCAAGGCTCACCCAATCGCTTCTCAATTTGTGCCTCAACTTGATCGGCTAATTTATCTCCACCTTTAGCAAAAAATTTAATTCCATTATCCGGCATTGGGTTGTGAGATGCGCTAATCATTACGCCAAGATCTGCGCCGCTTTCCTTTACTAAAAATGCAATCGCTGGCGTTGGTAATACCCCAACTCGATAAACATCAACACCTGCACTGGTAAGGCCAGCAACAACTGCCGCCTCTAAAAAATCACCAGATGCGCGGGAGTCTTGACCAACAATTGCTTTTGGACGATGTCCGGCAAATGCACCGATCTCACCTAGAACATGAGCTGCAGCAATTGCTAAATCGACGGCAAGTTCAGCAGTTAGATCAACGTTAGCAACACCTCGTACACCGTCGGTGCCGAAGAGGGCCATATTAGATTTAAGCGAAGTTTAAAATTAACGCTTGCTGTATTGAGAACGTTTACGTGCCTTCTTAAGGCCGTACTTCTTACGTTCAATAACTCGTGCATCCCGGGTTAAGAAACCAGCCTTTTTAAGTGTTGGTCGGTTTGCATCAGCATCAATTTCATTAAGTGCGCGTGCTACACCTAAACGAAGTGCACCAGCTTGGCCAGAAACTCCACCACCATTAATTCGAGCGAAAACATCATATGTGCCCTCAGCGCCAACGGTGCGGAACGGATCAGAAACTGATTGTTGGTGAACTTTGTTTGGAAAATAAACTTCAAGTGGCTTGCCATTAACAACCCAGCGACCAGTTCCAGGAACTAAGCGAACTCTTGCAACCGCCTCTTTACGACGACCAACGCCACCACCAGGAGCAGTGATTGCTTTGCGATTAGTTGCAGCTGCTGGCGTACTAGAGCTGTATGAGGTTGGCAGTGCCTCGTCGTCTACTTCTAAAATTTCGTTAGTCATTGCTCTCCTATTACTTCTTTACAATCTGAGAAACCTGATTGAATTCAAATACCTTTGGATTTTGTGCGGCGTGTGGATGCTCACTACCTGCGTAAACCTTTAACTTAGTTAAAGCTGCTCTGCCAACAGAGTTCTTTGGCAACATTCCCTTAATTGCTTTTTCAACTGCCCGAGTTGGAAACTTTTCAAACATATCTGAATAAACAGTCGCAGTCATTCCACCTGGATAACCAGAGTGTTGGTAGGCAAACTTTTGTGTTCCTTTTGAACCTGTTAAAACAACCTTCTCAGCATTAATTACTACTACGAAATCTCCCATATCCATATGTGGAGCAAATGTAGTTTTATGTTTTCCGTAAAGTAAATGTGCAGCATGAGTTGCAAGACGGCCAAGCACTACATCTTGAGCATCGATGAGGTACCAACTACGGGTAATCTCACCAGCTTTTGGTGTAAATGTGCGCACAAGCATCTCGCTTTCTTATTTAAGGATTTTCCCAATCGGGTCATTTCCAGAGGGGCAAGATTACCTTTCCGCTGGCTTTGGGTCAAAACCGGATTGATCCCCCGCTTAGAAATCCACCTCATCGGCGGCCAGATCTTCAGATTGCAGGTATTTCTCATAATTGCTCAAATATTGATCAGCTGGTGGATATTCAATACTTATTAACGTCAAACCTTTGGCTGGAAAAACATAACTATCTGAAATTCTCACCTTGTCCTGCAAAGTTTTAAGCATCCACTCTGGTTTAAATCTACCTTCACCAACACAAACCGCTGCACCTACTAAATTTCTAACCATGTTATATCGGAAAGAATCAGCCTTAATCTCACCAATCACCACGCCATGTTCATCACGGTACCAATCAAATTTAATAAGATTTTTAACCGTACTTCCGCCCTCTCTAAACTTACAAAAAGCAAAGAAATCATGCTCACCTAGTAAGAGTTTTGAGCCAGCATTCATCAGTTCAATATCTAATGGCCGAAACCACTCAGCGCTGTCATACCGATCAAGAGGTGCGGTTACTTTGCCACCATCATTTATTTTGTATTGATAGGTGCGCGAAATTGGGGTGAAGCGGGCATGAAAATTTGGCTCAGCCCAAGCGGTATTAAGTATTCGAATATCTTCATCTAATAACTGATTTAACCGAAATACTAGATTTTCAATACTGGTGTTTTCCGGTAAATCTGCATGTATTACTTGATGTTTTGCATGCACACCAGCATCGGTACGACCAGCCACAATTGTGGCGACCTGTGTTTGCGTAATGGTTGAAAGTGCTTTTTCGATCTCATCTTGAACTGTTCGCAAATTTGGTTGCTTTGCCCAGCCAGAAAAATTTGTGCCGTCATAGGTTAAATCAACTCTTAAACGAGAAAACCCACTCTTTGGATTAAGAGTGGGTTTAGTCATAATCTTTATTTAGTCGCGTTATTACTCAGCTTTCGCTGCAGCTTTTTTAGCAACTTTTTTAACTGGTGTGCCAGCCTCAACCATTTCGATCACTGCCATTGGTGCATTGTCACCTTTGCGTGGACCGATCTTGGTAATGCGGGTATAGCCACCATCGCGAGATTCAAATCGCTTTGCAATATCTGTGAACAATGTATGCACAACAGATTTGCTAGAGATTCTTGCCATTACGCGACGACGAGCAGACAGGTCACCTTTTTTAGCATGAGTAATTAATCGCTCAGCTAACGGACGAAGACGTTTTGCCTTTGCTTCGGTAGTAGTTAACTTTCCTTTTTCGAAAAGTTGCGCAGCAAGTGTGCCCAGCAATAATTTCTCATGTGCTGGTCCACTTCCTAAACGTGGGCCTTTACTTGGCTTTGGCATGATCTCTCCTAGACCTCTTCTGCGTCGACAAGTTCATCATCAACGTTAGTTCCGTAGTTAGCGTGCTTAGTTGGATCAAAGCCAGCTGGACTATCTTTTAATTGCATTCCCATAGATTGTAATTTCGCTTTAACCTCATCAATTGACTTGGAGCCGAAGTTACGAATATCCATTAGATCTGCCTCTGAACGAGAAAGTAATTCACCAACTGTGTGAATGCCTTCGCGCTTTAAGCAGTTATATGAACGAACTGTTAGATCAAGATCCTCAATTGGCAACGCCATGTCTGCAGCAAGGGCAGCATCTTGAATGG
>Ga0214921_10004124_pt1 | contig 21695 bp, 20 predicted proteins | sample LL1505_MetaG_FD_177992 | JGI IMG/M metagenome (GOLD analysis project Ga0214921, IMG submission 177992) | Freshwater microbial communities from Lake Lanier, Atlanta, Georgia, United States - LL-1505 | ecosystem: Environmental > Aquatic > Freshwater > Lake | place: USA: Georgia | collected... | reverse complement strand
CCGCATCTTGTTCTCGGGCGCTGAAACTTTGTTACTGGATGAGCCAACCAACCACTTAGATGCCGATTCCATTATCTGGCTCCGCAATTACTTAAGCACTTACTCAGGTGGGCTGGTAATCATCTCTCACGATGTAAACCTGATTGAACAGGTTGTAAATAAGGTCTTCTATATCGATGGCAACCGTAACGTTATCGATGTCTATAACTTGGGCTGGAAGCAATACTTATTACAGCGCGAGCAAGATGAACACCGCCGTAAGAAAGAGCGCGCCAACGCCGAGAAGAAGGCGGAAATTTTGCAGAAGCAAGGTGAGAAGATGCGCGCCAAAGCATCTAAGGCAACTGCTGCTCAAGGCATGTTACGTCGCGCGGAAAAACTTCGTTCATCCCTTGATGATGTGCGCGTTAAAGATAAGGTCGCAAAGCTACGTTTCCCAACTCCCGCTCCTTGCGGCAAGACTCCCCTATCGGGTGAAGAACTTTCCAAGAACTATGGCTCACTTGAAATTTTCACCGACGTTTCTTGCGTTATCGATAAGGGTTCCCGCGTTGTTATCTTGGGGCTAAACGGCGCCGGTAAAACTACGCTTCTAAAGATTCTGGCCAATCAGCTCGAATCCGATACTGGCAAGGTTGAACATGGCCATGGTCTAAAACTTGGTTACTACGCCCAGGAACATGAAATGCTCGACTTCGAACGCACGATTCTAGAAAATATGATGTCTTCTAAAGATGACCTTCGCGAACCCGAAGCCCGCAATGTCCTTGGTTCATTCCTATTCGTCGGCGACGATGTTCATAAGCCAGTTAAAGTCTTATCTGGTGGTGAGCGAACTCGTTTAGCTTTAGCAACTCTCGTTGTCTCAGCCGCCAACGTTTTATTACTTGATGAGCCAACAAATAACTTAGATCCAGCATCCCGCGCAGAAATCCTGGGCGCACTTGGAGAATACCAAGGTGCAGTAATTATGGTCTCTCACGATGAAGGCGCCGTTCAAGCCCTCAAGCCCGAGCGTGTGATCCTGCTTCCTGATGGAGATGAAGATATTTGGAAAGATGAATATTTCGATCTGGTAGCAATCGATTAATTAAAACAGCCTCAAACAACCCCATGCTTTTCATCTGAAGCTGGAACTAACTTTAAGACTTCTGAATCAAAACCTTGTCCGGCTTCAGCTTAGGAACGAGAAGTAATGGCACAAATAACTATCACAAGTGAAAGTGGCAAACCAATTCTCTACGCCTCTATGCATGGGGAGCACCTACGATTTGAATTTGAATACTTTGCACGTGATGACTCAGAGACGGATTATGAGTTTATTCATACGGTTTTTCCAGTCGACTTCCCATCTATCTCAAAGAAGTTTGGATTAACTCCCGGGGTAGATATTCTCGTGACTATCAAAGAAATCCAAGAAAAGGGTTTGGGGCAAGAGCTACAGGATGCCCTGACCAACAAGGAAATTATCAATGAGTTATTTGTTTGGAGTGGGTAAGCATTAGAAAGAAGGAATTCTCCTACGGCTTGCCGACTAATTATGAGTCAAAGCCCTCGAAATGTGGGTCTGACAATTATTTATATTTAATTAAACTGCCGGCCAGTCATTTAATGCCTTAACTACTCTTGGTTATCAGTAGGTGGCACGGCCTCCCGACAAGTCAAAGACAAATCCAGTCGTGAAAGATGCGGCTGGCGAGACCACGAAAGCCACCAGATCCCCAACTTCTTTGGGCTCACCAATACGTCCCATTGGGATACGAGAAATCATGTATTCCATCACCTGCGGCGTTGTGTTGTCATTAATTGGTGATCGCACGACGGCGGGTGCAATGGTATTAATTGTCACTCCCTTATTGGCAACCTCCTTTGCGCTCGATTTTACATGGCCAATCAGTGCTGCCTTCGTTGATGAATAAGGTCCCATGTTGGGGTTACCTTCTTTGCCTGCAATGGATGCAATATGCATGATTCGACCGTAGCCACTCTTTAGCATCTGAGGCATAACTGCACTCTGCAAGCTAAGGGCGCTATAAAAGTTGATTTCAAAGATTTTGCGATAATCATCGAGGGTGAGTTCGTAACTTGGAACTCCGGTTGACCCAGTAACCCCCACTGAATTGACTAGAATTTCGATTTTATTATGGGCTGCTAATATGCCAGCAAAAGTTTTTTTCACATCATCTGAGTTCGTGACATCTAGGGCGATGCTCTCGGCCTGACCGCCACCAGCTTTAATCTCATTAACAATTGATTTAGCACCGTCGAGGTCTCTATCAAGTATTACAACATGAGCACCGTTAGCAGCAATGGATTTAGCACATGCTGCACCGATGCCACTTGCACCACCGGCAATAACGGCGATCTGTCCCTCTAGCGAAGTCTTAAGTTTCAATGTTCACCTATCTGAACTGTTCTGTAATTAATCAATCTGCGTCTTTATAGTAGCGACCGTGAACAGTAATGGATAGGTAGTGTACAACCAGAATAGTTTTAAATATTTACATGGGCGGACAAATGAGTCTTAGCAAGGCTAGTGAGCGCAGTCACAAATTAATGCGCATGCAAGCGCTTTGGGGTGGCGCGGCCAATGGCGCATGGGTCATCTTCGCAATTCCATATTTATTGCGCATGGATGCATCAATTACATTGGTGAGTACATATGTTGCCCTTACATCATTAGGGCCACTCATGATCGGTCCATTAATAATTGGTCATTTGCGAAGCTCTGATCAACGACGCAAGTGGATGTTGGTTTGTGGAGTAATCTCCCGCGTCTTTTTCATACTTCCGTCATCTGCCTTGCTTTTTAGCAACCACCGCGCTGCGATTGCGATCGGAATATTCTGTATCGGCGCCCTACCAACAATCATCTTTGGAGCGCTCTGGGCACCAACTCCAGGAATTGTATTGGATCAAGAACATCAACCCAGAGTTATAAATGCAAGAACTCGAATTGCCAGTGGAGGAATGCTCCTTGCAAATGCTGTGGTCGGTGTTGGAATGATTTTTCTACCCTTTCCTTATAACTACATTCTTGTTTTCTTCCTATCGGGAAGTCTCGGCTTTTGTGAGATTTTTGTTATCTCTAAAATCGAGGTTCCCAAGCGCGAAGAATCGAGTATTGAAACCTTCAAGGAGAGTTTTGAGATTAAGAAGATTTTGCAGGAGCACCAGTTCATTACATTCTTAATCGGAATGTGTCTGATAGTGACCGCCTCTTCCATTGCCGGGCCCCTACAGGCGGTGTATTTCATCAAGGAGCGCGGTTTATCAGATCGCTGGATGGGCGTCTGGGCCATGATGCTCTCACTCGGCGTAGTACTTGGTTCGACGATTTGGAAGCGCATACAAGAAAAAGTCGGAACATATGCGATTTTGTCATGGACTATGCCACTTGCAGCCTTCTATTTCCTCTTTATTGTGATTTCTCCTAACAAAGAATTTATCCTCATCGCCACATTGTTTGCTGGTTCGATGAATGCCGGAGTAGAAGTAGGCGCATGGACTGGTCTCTATCGATTTGGTAGCGAAGAGCGACGTTCGATGTTGATAAACATTTATGTTGGCTTTGCACTGGGAATCCCATTCGTTTCCGCCTTATTCATACCAGCGCTCACTAATCGGTTCACACTGACGGAAATCTTTGTGGTTTCCTTCGCAATTCGCTTGCTTGCAGGTCTTTATTTCAGGATCCCGCGCGTTTATGATCTCCTTAAGGATGAAGTACCAACAAGTGAATCGAGTAAATAGGTGACACAGACATTCGCTAGTGACGCGCTGGCTGGACGGATCGTAGTTATTACTGGAGGTGGCCGAGGCATTGGCAGCGGTATTTCAACAATTGTTGCATCTGCGGGTGGCATTGTTGTAATTATTTACCCTAATGACGGTGAAAAAGTTCATGCTGACAAAAAAATTGCTGAAATTGAAGAAAGCGGACGTAAAGCTTTCGCCTATCGTTGCGACGTTGGGCTTCAAAGTGAATGTGAAAAAGTTATCGCTCAAATCATTAAGGATCGAGGTCGAGTAGACGCGCTAGTTAATAATGCGGGCATCTGTGATTTCACGGAATTTGAAAACATTACACCTGCTATTTGGGAGCGCCATCTGGCGGTAAACCTCTCAGGGCCGTTCTACCTAACCCAAGCCGTTGTCAAAGATATGAAGCCACGCAAAACAGGTGCGATCGTCAACATCAGTACCGTTTCTGCTTACCGTGGAGGTGAGCGCCAAGTGCATTACATATCTAGTAAAGGTGGCTTAAGTTCGCTAACCACATCATTGGCACACGAGATTTCCTCAACTGGAATCCGTGTGAATGCAATTCTCTGCGGAGGCGTTGCTACCGATATAAATATTCAACAACGCGCTGATCATGAAAAGGCGGGAGGCAAGCTATTTGAAGAACGCCCCGGTGTTCGCTCACTTGGCAAGCCAGAAGATCTCGGCAACGCCGTGGTGTTTCTTATTTCAGATGCAAGTGAATGGGTAACAGGATCTCTGGTGGCCGTAGATGGCGGCGCCTTAATCAGCTAAAAAGGGGAAGCAATGAAGATCGCAGATATAAAGGTTTATTTAACTGGTCCGAATAAAAATGGTGAACCACAAGCACTTGTTGGTTACGGCAGAGGTTCAAGTTGGCTCTCCCGCACTGAAATTGCTAACCCGATGTCGATCCACCCAGAGTTTCGTCCATTTCGCGAATTGTGGCTCGGCATGCCAGGACGCACAATTGTGCAAGTTATCGCCGAGGATGGCAGTTACGGACTTGGTGAAAGCGCTGGCGGTCGCGCTTCAGCAGAAATCATTGCACAACATTTCAAGAAACTTCTTGTTGGTCGCCAAGTTCATGAAATAGAACGAAATTGGGACATCATGTGGCGATCATCAATGCCATACGGTCGTAAAGGTTCACCAGTCATGGCAATTTCTGCTGTGGACTATGCACTCTGGGATCTTTTAGCAAAGACGCGCAAAGAACCACTTTATGTTTCACTCGGTGGTGCTGCGAAAGACACCGTTCAGTGTTACCTCACTGGTAACAACATCGCAGAAACAAAAGATCATGGCTTTATGGGACATAAGCTCGCCATGCCTTATGGACCTGGATCTGGTCGCCAGGGCATGAATGGCAACGTCGAATTAGTTAAACAAACTCGCGAGATGGTCGGCTGGGATGTAGAGATCATGCTCGATTGCTATATGGCGTGGGATGTCGAATACACAATTCGTATGGCGGCGCTACTAGAGCCGTATCGCCTAAAGTGGATTGAAGAAGTTCTGCCACCAGATGATTACGAGGGTTACAGCATTCTCAATAAGAAAATCTCATCAACTGCAATTGCAACCGGTGAGCACGAATACTCTCGCTTTGGCTTCCAACAATTACTCGATTCGCGCGGTTGTGAAATTCTGCAACCTGACGTGCAGTGGTGCGGTGGGCTGACTGAGACAAAGAAGATTTGTGCGCTCGCATCCGCTAAGGCGATACCAGTAATTCCGCATGGTGGTGGGCTACGTCCATGGGATCTTGCCCTGATCTTTGCAGAAGTCGGTATTCCTTACGCGGAGTACTTCATCTTTGGTGAGTTCAACCAACCAAACCCAGACCCTATCTTTACTGGAATTCACCACCCAATCGATGGTTGGTTTACTCCGCCACCAGGAATCGGCGCTGGCATCGATTTCACAGCGGATGCGCATGATTATCTCTATGAAATAACTGGAGAATTGCCAAAGAACTAAATTAATTCGTGCGAGCGTTACTGGAAGCTTTTGTTTTTTTCGTGCTGTAACGAACATTTTGCGAAAGAATTGAAGTTGCTTCAACTAGTAATTGCAGAACTTTGTCACGCCGTTCTTGTGATTTTGGCTTACCCGGCATCGAGATACTAATCGCGCCCAGAGTTCTGTTCTGCATATCTTTAATTGGCATTGCGTAACAATAGATTCCTTTGGAGTACTCTTCCTGATCTTCGGCATAACCTTTGACGCGTATTTCATCTAAATTCTTATGTAATTTATTGATGGATGTGATGGTCTTGGGAGTAAATTGTTGGAAAACTATTTCAGAAAATAGGTCTGAGACCTCTTCGTTTGACATAGTAGACAGAATTGCTTTACCGATGCCTGTCGCATAGGAGGGCAGACGTGTGCCCATGATTGATTCCAGCCTAATATCTTTGCGAAATTGCATCTTACTTAGGTAAACAACTTCCGTTCCATCAAGAGTTGCTAAGTGAACACTCTCTTTTAACTCTTCGCCAATTGATTTCATTATGGGGCGCGCATACTGAATGAGGGCAGAGTTGCGAACCGCCGCCTGTCCGATTTCAAAGACTCTAATTCCCAGGTTATAGACATTTCCTTGTTGTTGCAGATAGTGCTCTTGGCTCATCGAATGCAAAAGCTCGTGCGTGCTGCTCTTTGGAATACCGAGCATCAGGCTAACCTTAGAAATTGTTAGACCGTTTGGATTTTCCATCATTAGCGTGAGAATCTGCATAACGCGTTTTGCAGATTTAACTCCCTCCATTTGGAAACGCCTCCTTTTCTATAGATTTCTCTGGGGTTATCCTGATACTCTAATGAGATTCACAGGCTTGTGGAAGAGAAATTTGAAAAAAGTTTTATTGTCTCCAATTTGAGAGGAAGTCAATAATGGAGCGAAGAGCCTTCTTTATTTACATATATCCAGGCAAAGAGGCCGAGTACGACATTCGCCATGATGAGATTTGGCCCGAGATGGAGCGCGCGCTTACCGCATCCGGTTTTACAAATTACTCACTTTTCCGCTCTGGAACAACGATCCTTGGCTATGTCGAGTGCGTGCCTACTATCGCTGAAGCAGATAGCGCAATGGGAAAAACTGACGTAGTAAAAAAATGGAATGAGCATATGAGCGATGTCATTGACATGGTCAAGATGCAAAATGCGCCAGTGCTAGAAGAAGTCTGGCACCTGAACGAAAACCGTTAGCTAGCCATCTCTGGGCTGAGCTTTGCAAAGCGCTCACCCATTCTTTTATATCCCGCATCATTAGGGTGCAATCTGTCGGGCAGGTCTGCAACATCTGCTTCGTTAAATAATTTTAAGCCATCAAGGTATGTCAAATTCACATCTTTGCGGATTGAAATTGCTTCTTGGAGGATGATACGAATTCGCTTTAGATATAGAGCGCCCGTGGAAGTCTCAATAGCACGCGCCTCTGATGTCAGACCAGCCTCACGAAGCAGAGTTGGACCGGTGACATCTTCATGGAAAGGGCACCATATCGGTGAGATGATTTTAATTGGCGTTAATGGATGGCCTTGCCGGACAATATCAAGGAAGTTATGAAGTGCTGGAACAAAAACTCGCTCGCGCATGGCATCGGCGTTAACGACATTGATCCCAAGTTTCAGCGTAATGAAATCTGACGGTAATTGCGCGATTGTGCGCGCAACAAAACCGTCAAGAAAACATTGCCCAGCCAAACCTAAGTTATAGAGATCGAGATTAAGTAGATGACTGGCACCGACCGCCCAAATGTGGGATGGAACCTCGCCTCCTTGGCTAATTGAACTTCCGTAGTGAATCCATTTCTTCTTATCTACTGGAGCTGGCGGCAAAATTTCTGCATCAGCGCAAATACTCTCGATAGCTGAGCTTGCTGAGGCGGGCAACCAGATTTCAATATCTTTTTCACCACCAGGGAGGCCGCTAAAGACCAAGCTATCTACCGCCCCCTCATTGACTTCTTCGGAACCTACATTGGGGCTATTGAGAACAATCTGGATAAAATTTCCTCCATTAATTCCCTGAATCTGATGAAATTGACCATTAATGCGCAATTCAAATTGCGAAGGTTGTGGTTCACCATGAAGACCGACCACATAAATACGTGTCATGAGAACTTTCATTTCGACTCTAGTCGCAGAGCTGCGAAAACGCAGACGAACACCAGATCCCACCTGCGCCATTCGCAAAATGCCAATATCTGACATTTGATCGCGGGTCCACCTTGGCAAGCGCACAGGGGTGCATCTACCTGCGCTATCGAGATCGTGATCGAGCGCGCCACGGATTTCAATTACATCGTTCGGAAATGTGAATTTATTTGACATAGAGAAATAGTAAGACCATTGCTCAAATGTTGAAAGGTGCGATAGCGTAAAAACGCAACTTTTCTTTTAGTCAAAATTTAATTAAGGGAGATCTTTCGATGGTACAGAGAATATGTTGGACTTTGCGAGTCAAACCAGAGCGAATGAATGATTACCGAGAATCACATGCAACAATTCCAGATTACTACCGTCAAGCTCTTAGTGATGCAGATTGGCGGAACTACTCGATTTACATGATGGCAGATGGCTTAATCATTGGTTATTTAGAAACAGATGATTGGGATAAAGCACGTCAAACCATGTGGGCGCGCAAAGATGTAGCCGAACGTTATGGCAAAGAGATCGGTGACAAGATGAAGGATGCATTTATTTGGGGACCAGAAGGGCCGCCAAAGGAGTGGCAATTTATGCACCCTTGCGAGGAGTTAGTTTTCCGTCTGGATTAACGCGTCCGCTATGGCGGACAAATGCGCAATCGTTATAACCACACCCTTGTATATAGGCACAATAAACGCGTACTTTGACGCTCAAGTCGGTGGCATCCGTGTCACCTATTTTTTATACCTCTAACTAGTTGAAGAAAGGTCAGAATCATAAAATGAAAAAGCAATCACGTATACGTATTGGCGCTGTAATTGGCTCACTTGTAATATCTCTTACAAGTTTCCATATACAGAGTGCTCATGCAGTAACTGAGCTTCGTTTCGCAGCTCTCGCTGGCATCGATGGAAACTTCAAGCCAGTAATCGAAGCCTGGAATGCAGCGAATCCTGATATTCAAATCAAGGTTGAAACACTTCCAACCACCGGTGTCGGTGAAATCGTTAAAGCGCTATCAGCTTCAGCATTAGCAAATAATGCACCTGACATCTTCAACAACCTCGACACCTACAACGACCAGTTGGCCGACGTCGGGTTTTCTGAGGATTTAGTTAAGTGGTTCGGTAAGGGTACTTATCCACTAGCTCGCAAGAATTTCAATACTGCATTCTTGAGCTCTTATGTTCCGATCAATTTCCCAAAGCAAGTGACTGGTCTACCAATTGCCGCAGATGCGATCGTTGTTTTCTACAATAAGACACTCTTTACAAAGGCGGGCGTTCCATTCCCTAAAAAGGGATGGTCATACGATCAGTACTTAGACACTTGTGTGAAGCTTTCTAAGTGGGGCGCAACTCAGAAGCCACAGGTGTGGGGTAACTCAGCTGGTCCTGGTGGCGGTGGAAGCTCCATCTGGCAAGCACAATACAACCCATTCCTACACTCAGTTGGTGCATACACTTATGATCGCAACTCCAATAGTTCAAAAATTGGATCACCAGCTGCAATTGAAGCATTTACTCAATTGCTTAAGCCATGGCAGAACGGTTGTATTCCTAAGTACAGCATCGTTTCTGGAAAGAGCGCTCCAACCTTCCAAGGTGGACAGGTCGCAATGGAAATATCTGTGCGCGCTTTGCTTCCAACTTATCGCGATGGATTGAAGGCAAAGGGTCAAGACTGGGATGTCGCAGATATGCCAGTAATTAAGGGACCTGTAAGCCCATACATCATCGGTGGCGGAAGCTACGGACTTGGAATGTCAGCAACTTCAACTAAGAAGGAAGCGGCATGGAAGTTCATCTCATGGTTCTACACAACCAAGACTGGTGGAATCAACACCCTTCAGGCCGGCGGATCACTTGTTCCTCCGACTGATGAGGGAATTGCAAACGGTGATTGGCGCAGACTTGCTGCACCACCTGCAAACGTGGATGCATTCGCTAACGCAATCAAGAATGCATTCATCGCTCCTCACCTACCGGGTCAATCAGGAACAGTTCTTGATGACTCAATTAAGGTGGCAGTCCAAGAAGTTCTGTTAAAGAAAGTTTCAGTGGCAAAGGCCTTTAAGAAGGCTGAAGCGGCTGTAACAGCTTCAATTAAAAAAGAACTCGACAACTAAGAAATAAATTATCTGGCGGGAATCCTGGGGTTCCTGCCAGATAATTTTCTTGCTATAAATGAAGGGTGGATATGTCTAAGACAAGAGTTGGTGGTAAGACCAAGCAACTTAAAGCTAACGATCGGTTCTGGTTGGGCATATTTTTAATACCAAATCTTTCAATGTACGCACTTTTCATTCTCTTTCCATCACTAATCGGCGTACTTCTCAGCTTCTGTAAATGGAATCTGCTAGGCCCAGTCAAGTGGGTTGGATTAGAGAACTATCGCCAGCTTTTTTCGGATGAAAATATAGTTCCATCATTTGTACGTTCATTAAAGTTTATGGGACTCGGTATTTTACCAACAATTTTCGGCGGCTTCCTTATCGCAGTATTAGTGAATTGGAAAGTGAAGGGAATGGGCGCATTTCGTGCCATGTTCTTTCTTCCATTAACTGTCTCAAGTGCCGTTGCCGGTATCGCGTGGTCGAGTATTTTTAATCCGGAGTTCGGTTGGATTAATGCCGCTCTCTCAAAAGTTGGAATTACCGGACCAGAATGGCTGACTAGTTATGAGTGGGCGCTTCCTGCAATCACCATAATCGTAATTTGGCTTTCATTACCGCTTGTAATCATTCTCTACCTGGCAGGTTTACAGCGTATTTCTCCAGAAATTTTGGAGGCGGCACAAATTGATGGCGCAAATGCATGGCAGCGTCTTTGGGGAATCATCTTTCCTTGCGTTGCATCTACAACCGCTTTAGTGTCAGTTATCGAAATTCTCGCCTTTCTGGGCGCTCCTTTTGAAATCTCTTTACTGATGACCCAAGGTGGGCCTCTTGATGCGACTACTTCACTGGCTTATTACGCTTACAAGGTAGCGTTTAGCGATTTTGAAATCGGTTACGCATCGGCAATCACTATGGCGCAATTCTTTATCATGCTAGCTATCGCTCTGATTGTTTTGCAGATACGTAAAATTGCTAAGAAGAGAGGTTGAACATGGCACGTCCAATATTATTTTCGCGCCGTCGCAATGCAAACACCGTGCGCTATTCGATTACGGTGCTTCTAGCCCTAATCTTCGTGTTTCCACTTCTATATTTGATTTCCGGTTCTCTCATGACGTTAGAAGAAGTTTCAACTTATCCGCCTAAATTATTCCCGTCATCGATCAACTGGCAGAATTATGTTGATGCCTTGCAAGTCATGAATACTCGTATTTTCTTAAACTCATTTATATTCACGTTTGGTATTCTCTTATTGCAGCTAACAATCTCATTTACTGCTGGTTTTGCTCTAGCAAAAATGCCATTCAAGCGCGCCGCAATAATTGTTGGTCTTTTTGCAGTACCTGTGTTTTTACCAACGAATGTTTCCATTATCCCTTTATATTTAGTGACCTATAAATTGGGATTACTCAACTCTTGGGGTGGCATGATTTTGCCAATCGTTGGTTCAACTGCCTTTGGAACCTTACTCTTCCGCCAATTCTTGGTGAACTTCCCAGACGGATTAGTAGATGCCGCTCGCATGGATGGTGCGGGTTGGCCTCGAGTGCTTTTCCAAGTCGTCTTACCGCTTGCTCGCCCACCGATTGCCTCGTATTCGGCAGTAACTTTTCTAACTGCTTGGAATATGTATATCTGGCCATTAATGGTCGGAAACACTGAACAATTAAAGGTTGCAACCGTTGCACTTGCACCTCTAGTCGGAGGTGGGTTGGGCTTTTATGGGAATATTCCCCCGAACGTTTCCTATGCAGCTGCCTTACTTAGCGCCGCACCAGTGATCATCTTCTTCCTCTGGGCTCAGCGTGGATTTATCAATGCTATAGCCGGAACTGGTTCTGACTCTTAAGGGAGAAAGTAATAATGGAAAATAAATTAGGAATAGCTCTTGTCGGTTGCGGTTTTATGGGACGCCGCCACATCTTGGGCTACTCTGCGTTGAAAAAAGCGGGGATGCTTGATGCCACCATCGTTGCGTTAATGGATATCAACGGTCAAGTTGCTGAAACGGTTGCCCTTGAAGCCGAACAACTTTTAGGTCACAAGCCGAAGGTGTATACCTCGCTGGATAAACTCCTTGCCGATCCTGACGTTCAAGCAATCGATATCGTCACAGAACCAAAGACACATCACATTATTGCAAATACCTCTATGAACGCTGGGCGCCATGTGCTGTGCGAGAAGCCGCTTGCTCTCACGGTAAAGACCGGTATGTCGATGGTGGAATGTGCGAAAAAGAATGGCGTAGTCCTTGCAACTGCCGAAAATTATCGCCGTGGTGGTCAAAACCGTTTAGCGAAAGCGGTTATTGAATCTGGCATCCTCGGCAAAATTCACCTCATGACTGAATTCTGGGCCGGCGGAGATGACAAAGTAATCATTAGTAAGTGGCGCCACATGAAGAACACGGGTGCAATTGGTATGGATATGAGTATTCACTATGCAGACATCATTGAATACATGATGGGACCCGTCGAACATGTTTCTGGTCGCGGAATCATTGCTGAACCAATTCGGTATGCAAAAGATGGCAGCGATCCAGTGATTCCTGATGGTGAAGATTCACTATTTGCATCAATGCGAACAAAAGCTGGTGCAGATGTGTTATTCACTTATTTACCGTCAGGTCCTGGCAAGCATTACCGAATGCGAGTGGTGCATGGGAAAAATGGTTCAGTAGAAATTCCTGGTGATCGTAGCGATGGAGACATTTTTGTACATCTGGAAGGTCGTACATTAAAGAATGAAGAGATTGCCAAAGAGTTAGGTTCAAAGTTTTCACTCTCACCCGTTACCAAAGCAGTTCTTGGTCCCGATGGCACAGGTGGAAAAGGTGCCGCCTGGGCTGATGTCGATTCCGGCTATTTAGCTGTTGAAATGCACGATTTCATCGAAGCGGTTTTAACTAAGCGCCCACCAGAAGTTGATGGCATGGGCGGAATGCGCGCGTTAGCGGTCGTCTTGGCGATATTAGAATCAGGGATTACCGGAAAAACTATTAGCGTGGATGAGATTTTGGCGCATACAGTTCACTCGTACCAAGATTCTATCGATTTAGAACTGGAGAGGTAAATGATTGAAGTATTGAAATTTCATCAAGTTGCTTACGTAGTTCATGATCTCGATGCAGCTGTAAAACACTGGGCTGATGATTTAGGAATTGGACCATTTACCGTCTATACCCTCAATCCTCCAGCCTTGAAAAATTGTGTATATAAAGGTAGAGCCACGGACTTTGGACTAAGACATGCAATGGGTTGGTCTGGCACAACTCAAATTGAATTAGTCCAACCTCTACACGGTCCAAGTATTTTTAAAGATCAATTGGATTCCACAGGTCAGGGCCTCAATCACATTGGTTGCATTGTGCAAGATCACCCAGCTGCAGTTGCTGATTTTCTAGAGCGTGGTTTCACACCACTGCAGAGCGCATCTGGATTTGGTGCAGAAGGTGACGGAGCATTTGCATATTTCCGGCCACCTTTTGGTGCCGGAACTATTGTTGAGCTAATTTCACCACCCAAAGTGAGAATTCAACCCGATTACATCTATCCAGTTGCGGAAGGTAAATAATGAAATCAGCAGCACGAATCGCCAAAGTTGAGGTATTTGCCGCAGGCATATCTTGCTTCGTTCGCTTAACTACCGAAGATGGCATTCAAGGAGTTGGTGAATCAACCGCATTTGCATACCCCAATGCAGTAGCAGAAGTTATCCGTAACTTCGAACCATTCCTGATTGGCGCAGATGCTCACGATGTTGAACAGAACTGGTTAAAGATGTATCGCGCACTTGGCTGGAGAGGCCTCATGCTGGGTGGCGCAATCAGCGCGATTGACCAAGCGATGTGGGACATCCGTGGGCGGGTATTTGAAACTCCAGTTTGGCATCTCCTTGGCGGACGCAGTCGCAAAGCTGTTCGTGGCATGAAAGTAGTCTTTGGTAATTCCAAAGAAGAACTCATCAGCGACTCACTAAAGGCGCAGAATGAGGGATACACAGCGATTAAAATTATTTTGCATCAACATGACCATCATCAGATGCGTCATGCCCAGAAGATTGCTGATTTAGTTGATCGTATGGCATCACTGCGGGACGCAGTCGGAAATACTTTAGATATCGGAGTTGAATTACACCGCAACATGCAACCTGGAAATTCAGTGGCACTCATTGAAGAGTTAATGCCATTTCGACCACTCTTTGTTGAGGATCCAATTCCGCCCGATAGCGTTCTCTCGTTTGCAGAAGTGTCTGCCAAGGTGCGCACTCCGATGGCGGCCGGTGAGCGCAACACATCAATCTATGAATTCCGTGAATATATCGAGCATGCGGGTCTGGCCTTTGTTCGCCCAGATATAGGAATTGCAGGTGGCTTCACTCACGTCCGCAAGATCTGCGCGATGGCCGAAGCGCATCATCAAGGAATTTTGCCTCACGCGGTTCCATCCGGTGCAATTGCAACAATGGCACATATTCATATGGGTATCACAGCTCCCAACTGGGAAGCACAGGAACATGTTGATCAGAACGTTGATCCAATTCAACAAATGGTAAAGCGTATTCCAGTTGTTAAGGATGGTTGGCTCTATCCATTCGATGAGCCAGGTCTTGGAATGGAGCTAAACGATGCCTACTTCGCAACCAATCCACCAGTCACAGTCTTCCCAATTAAGCCTGACCTACGCGAGGATGGATCGGTGGCGCTGCGATGAGCAGAATTCGGATCGGCATCGCTGCAACGCATATAAATAAGGATCTGTTATTTGAAAAGCATGAGCTCGATCGTCTGGCGACCTACGGGGAAGTGGACTTTCAAGAGTTTACGGTGCCATCTGATTGGCATTCAATCGAAAATGACCCAGCAACCGAGAAACGATTAAGTGAGTTCGCTGCCACTTTGGATATTTTAATTGTCTGCCATGGCTCACCTCGCGTAACGGCGGCAGTTTTCGCAGCTGCCAAAAATTTAAAACTCGTTGGTGAATTAGAAGGTGATCGTTTTGCCGCACGCATTGATTTACAGGCAGCACATGATCATGGCGTTGTTGTCGTTGACACAACTCACGGGTCTTCATGGCCGGTATCAGAATGGGCGCTAGCGCTTGCCCTTTTGGGTCTGCGCGAGCAAGCACGTTTTCGTGACATTATCGAAGGTAAGAAAATGTCATATGACGATTACCGTACAAAACCACCTGCTCGCGAACTTACCAATCGTCCCGTCGGAATTATTGGCTTTGGCCATATTGCTTGGCGTCTCTGTGAGTTTCTTAAGCCATTTCACACGCCAATCTTCGCTTACGATCCGTATGCCCCTCGTGAATTAGCTGATGCTCTCGATGTCAACTTCGCCTCCCTAGAAAAAGTTATGGGATGCGATGTTGTCATTTGTTTAGCCCCAGACACTCCTAAAACACGTCGAATGATCGGAACTAAAGAGTTCAGTTGGATGCAAAAAAATGGTGTATTCGTTAATGTCTCTCGCGGTGTTGTCGTAGACGTCAAAGCCTTAGAGGCTAAAGCTGCGCTGAATGATTCCTGGTTTGGCATTGACGCCCACGATCCAGAACCCATCTCCGTAGATTCTCCACTGCGCCAGATGCGCAATGTATTCCTCTCCCCACATATTGGCGGCCTAACTGCTGAAGCCACGCCACGATTCTTTTCACTCATGGTTGATGAAATAGATCGATTCCTAAATGGTTCAGAACCACGTGCACAAATAACCGCTCGCGTAACTGCAGGTCGCCAGGGTAAGTAAATGATTATCGATTCCCATTGCCATGCTTGGCGTGCGTGGCCCTACGACAAAAAAGTGCCGGATCCCGATCATCGCGGATCTATCGAGGCTCTCCTGTATGAGATGGATACACACGGTGTAGACCATGCAACTGTTGTTTGCGCACGAATTGGAGATGGCGCGGGTGGAGATGGATTTGGCAATGAAGATAACAATGATTATGTCGCTGCATTTGCGCGTAAACATCCAGATCGTATTACACCTTGGGTCGATATAGATTGTGTATGGCGGAAAGAACATCATAAACCTGGTGCAGTTGAACGTCTGCATGAAGAAATCGACCGCAATAGCGCAATTGGCTTTACTCATTATGTTGGATCACAAGATGGCTGGTTTACATCCGATGAAGGTCGTGAGTTTTTCCGGGTTGCGGCTGAACGTAAACTAATCGCTTCATTAGCGGTGGGACCAGAATGGCTCCCATCACTTCGTGAAATTGCAAAAGAAAACCCTACTTTGCCAATTTTAATTCACCACATGTCCTTTCCTGGAAACATCAAGGGCGTTTACAACCAGAGTGATTTATTTGAATTGAAGAAGAGCGCGGAGATTCCTAATATTGGTGTAAAGATTTCGGGCTTTAATTACAACAGCCACGAGAAGTGGAATTTCCCTTACCTTGACTCTCTCCAACTCTTTAAAATAATTTTTGAGGCCTATGGCCCTAATCGGCTTTATTGGGGATCAGATTTTCCAGCATCACGTGACATGCTTACTTACACGCAATCCCTGGAAGTTTTACGTTCGAGTGTAGATTTTCTATCAGCAAATGAGAAGGATTTAATCTTGGGAGACAACTTGGCACAACTACTCAAAATACGGCAAGTTCTAACGCAATAACCGACAACCAAAACTAGAGAAAGAAGAAATCTCATGGCCGCTGTACTAATTGCAAAATACTATGTAAAGCCCGGTAACTCGCAGGCTGTTGAAGCAGCGCTACGTGAAATGTCCAAGTTCGTTAAGAACGATGAACCCGATTGCTTGGTTTACAATGCCAATATTGATCCTGAGAATGAAAACCTTTACTGCTTATATGAAATCTACAAAGATGATGCCGCAATCGCTGCGCACCGAGAGACTCCGCATTTCAAAGCAATCATTGAAGGTAAAATTGTCCCGTTGCTCGTAAAACGTGAGCGTGAGATCTTCCGCCAGGTTATTGGGTGAAACTTCTCTCTTTTGAAGTGCAGGGTGTTACCGGGCGCGAAGTTCGTCTCGGTGCACTCGTAACGGGAGATGCCGATAATGGTGCGATAGTCGATTTAACGGCTGCGGCACAAACGTTTTTTGCATCTGATGGGATGAGTGCTGCCGGCTGTGATCGGTTAGCTAACGCTCTCGTCCCACCCGTTGTTTTGCACTTTATTCAGGGAGGGGCTCGATCACGTGAAGTCGCAGAGAATTCACTCGAGTATGTTTTTAAAAATGGGGATGAATTTTCGCCCAATGGTGGGAAGATTTACTATTCAACAAGTGAGATTAAACATATGCCGGCGATTTCCAATCCGCCACTTTTACGCGATTTTATGGCATTCGAACAGCACTTACTCAATATATTTCCACGACTTAATCGAGTAATTCCAGAACAGTGGTATCAACGTCCGGTTTATTACAAGGGTAATTCCTCAAGCATCGGTGGGCACCTGCAAGATGTTAAGTTTCCAAAATACGCGCAGACTTTAGATTTGGAATTTGAATTTGCTGCAATCATTGGAAAGGGCGGAGTAAATATCTCAGAAGGTTCAGCTCGCGATCATATTTATGGTTACACCATATATAACGACCTTTCGGCGCGTGATATCCAAGCACTAGAAATGACTGTAGGGCTGGGGCCAGCAAAGGGGAAAGATTTCATCGGTGCACATGTCCTAGGACCGCTAATCGTGACTGCTGATGAAATTTCCGATCCATATAACTTGTCTATGAAGGCGACCGTAAATGGAGAGGTTTGGTCACAAACCAATTCCAGCGGTATGCATTGGAAATTTGAGCAGATGATCGCCTATGCATCTATGGATGAGGAGCTCCAAGTCGGTGAGGTCTTTGGGTCTGGCACATGTGCAAACGGATCAGGGGCTGAGCAAGATAAATTCTTGGTACCGGGTGACAGAATTGAACTGACGATACAAAATCTGGGTAAATTAGTAAATACGGTTTCTCGAGATGCAGATTTCGATCCTCAACAAAGTAAACACGGAGGAAGCCAAAAATGATTTCAGATCTTTATATCAATGGAGAATGGATCTCTACAAAGAGCAAAATTCCCATTTATGATCCAAGTGATGATTCTGTAATTTCCCATATCTCCCTTGCGGGAGAAGCAGAAATCAATTTGGCGCTCGATGCGGCCGAAAGAGGATTCTCCATAATTTCAAAGATGGCTCCTCGGGTCAGAGCAGAATACCTAAGGAAAGCCTTTGAAATGATGATAGATGAGGCAGATAAAATAGCCACATTGCTAAGTAAGGAGAATGGAAAAGTCTTTGCCGATGCAAAGGGAGAAGTTCTTTATGCCGCCGAGTTCCTTCGCTGGTTCTCCGAAGAGGCGGTCCGTATCACCGGTGACTTTAGAACCTCCCCCAGCGGTGATAAGCGGATTATTGTTACGCAACAGCCCGTAGGAGTCTCACTATTGATTACGCCCTGGAATTTTCCAGCTGCAATGATTACTCGAAAGGTTGGTCCAGCTCTTGCGGCTGGCTGCAGTGTAATAATAAAGCCAGCAAGTGAAACTCCCCTCACTGCTTTAGCGATTGTCGATATATTCCATCGAATTGGTTTACCTGCTGGCATTATCAATTTGGTAATGGTACAACCTGCAGCACCAGCTGTTTCACAAATTATGTCGGATTCGAGAGTAAAAAATCTATCTTTTACTGGCTCCACAGAAGTGGGCAAGATACTCCTAAAACAAGCAGCAGATAGGGTGATGAGAACATCGATGGAACTTGGTGGAAATGCGCCATTCATAGTTCTCGATGACGCAGATGTTGATGCTGCAGTAAGTGGAGCAATGATCGCAAAACTTAGAAATGGTGGATCTGCCTGCACCGCTGCTAATCGAATTTATGTGGCTAAAAATGTGTCCAAAGAGTTCACAACAAAGTTTACGAAGGCAATGGAAGCTGTTCTGATGGCACCCGGAATGGAGCCTGGAGCACAGCTAGGTTCTAGCGTCTCTAAGTCAGAGCGAGATAAGATCTCTGATTTGGTAGATAGGGCAATTGAAGTTGGTGGAAAGATTCTTACTGGTGGAGTAAAACCTGCGGAGCCAGGGGCATTTTATCCACCAACGGTGATCGAAGTGAAAAGTGACAACCCAATTTTGTCGAAGGAAATTTTTGGTCCCGTCGCTCCAATAGTGACCTTTAGTACCGATGATGAGGCGATTACCCTCGCAAATGACACCGACTATGGATTAATTAGTTATGTTTACGGTGGAGAACTTCGGCGCACTTTGAGAGTAGCCGAGGCCATGGAGTCAGGAATGGTCGCGATTAACCGAGGCGTTATTTCAGATCCTGCCGCACCGTTTGGTGGCTATAAAGAAAGTGGAATAGGGCGCGAAGGTGGTTTTGCAGGGATTACGGAATTTTTAGAAACGAAATACATTGGTACCGATTTCTGAGAAGAATTCATACTTAAACTTTACGCATCGATCCGATCACGATCGATTTCGGCAGTTGAAATAAATTCTTTACGTGGGGCCACATCATTGCCCATTAAAAGCTCAAACATGGCTTCGGCTGCTGCAGCATCAGAGATAGTTATGCGGCGCAGCGTGCGGGCAGCTGGATCCATCGTTGTCTCGCGGAGCTGGTCGGCATCCATTTCACCAAGTCCTTTGTAGCGCTGGATCGGTTCTTTCCACTTCTTGCCGGCCTTTTTAAAGTCTGCGGTTAACTTCTTCATCTCATCATCTGAGTATGTGTAGATATATTCACCTTTTTTGCCGCCACCGCCCATGAGCTCAATACGGTGCAGCGGAGGAATTGCCGCAAAGACGCGACCATCATCGATCATCGGCTTCATATAGCGATATAAAAGTGTGAGCAATAAGCAGCGGATATGTGCGCCGTCAACGTCGGCATCTGACATCAAGATTATGCGGCCGTATCTAGCATCGGCTAGTTCAAATGATTTTCCCGAACCTGCGCCAATAACCTGAATAATTGAGGCGCATTCTGAGTTATCGAGCATCTGCGAAAGCGATGCTTTTTGTACGTTGAGGATCTTGCCGCGAATTGGCAGGATTGCCTGGAATTCTGAGTTACGGGCTGCCTTTGTGGTGCCAAGGGCAGAATCACCTTCGACGATCAAGAGTTCGGTACGTGTTACATCTTCTGATCGGCAATCCGATAACTTAGTTGGAAGCGCTGATGATTCCAGGGCGTTCTTGCGGCGCTGTAGATCTTTATGTGTACGCGCAGAAATACGTGTACGAGATGCCGCCGCAACTTTCTCCATAATAAGGCGGCCATTGGCCTTATCGATCCGGCGAGTGGTGTTAAAGAACTCTTTTAACTTATCGGCAACGACTGCAGAGACGATTCTTGTGGCTGCAGCGGTTCCGAGAACTTCCTTGGTCTGGCCTTCAAACTGTGGCTCTGACATACGCACTGTTACGACAGCTGTAAGGCCTTCCATGATGTCATCTTTAATAACATCGGCTTCATTCTTCTTAAGAGTTCCACTGGCGCGCAGCGCTTCGTTAAATGCTTTGGTGATCGCGCGTTCAAAACCTTGTACGTGGGTTCCGCCCTTTGGGGTGGCGATGATATTTACGAATGAAGATAGGGTGGCATCAAAGCCATTGCCCCATTTCATGGCGATATCTACTTCCATATCGCGTTCTACTTCTGTTGAAACCATATGGCCTTTGTCATCCAGGACTGGAACAGTCTCTTGGTAATGACCAGTGCCGTAAATTCGGATGACTTCACCGACTGGTTCATCCGGTTGCAAGAATTCGCAGAACTCGGAGATTCCGCCCTTGTGATAGAAAGTCTGAGTTGTCGCAGCTTTAGTGCGGTTATCGTTAACAATTAAGGTCAGGCCCGGAACCAAGAAAGATGTCTGGCGGGCGCGAGCGTAAACTTCTTCAATATCAAGACTTGCTTCCTTTAGGAAGATTTGGCGATCTGACCACCACTTAATACGTGTGCCAGTTACCTTTGCAGACACTTTACCGATTGTGCGAAGGCCTGATTGCGGTGTGAATTCGGCTTTTGGTCCATCGCCTTCAAATATTCCGGCAACGCCACGTTTAAATGACATCCAGTAAATTTTGCCATTGCGATCTACTTCAGCATCAAGGCGTTCAGCAAGTGCGTTGACGACAGATGCACCAACACCGTGTAGACCACCGGATGCAGCATATGAACCGCCACCGAATTTTCCACCTGCGTGCAATTTGGTAAGTACAACTTCAACGCCAGTTAAACCAGTCTTTGGTTCTTTATCTACCGGGATACCACGGCCATCATCGTGGACTTCAACTGAGCCATCAGCTTCTAAATTGATTTCAATTTTCTTACAGTGCCCGGCTAAAGATTCATCTACTGAGTTATCAATGATTTCCCATAGACAATGCATCAACCCGCGTGAATCAGTTGAACCGATATACATACCGGGGCGTTTGCGAACGGCATCTAAGCCTTCGAGTACTGCTAAATCTTTTGCGGTATATGAATCTTGCGCGTCGCCAATAGCGGTGAGATCTAGCTGATCCCCAGCATCGTCTGAACTTTTCTTTACCGCCACGGAGGCAAAGGCTACCGACGCCTTTGCAAAGTGCTTGCGTGAACGCGCCGAAATAGTCTCAAATATTGATAATTTGCCCATATCTTGT
>Ga0214921_10004123_pt1 | contig 21707 bp, 28 predicted proteins | sample LL1505_MetaG_FD_177992 | JGI IMG/M metagenome (GOLD analysis project Ga0214921, IMG submission 177992) | Freshwater microbial communities from Lake Lanier, Atlanta, Georgia, United States - LL-1505 | ecosystem: Environmental > Aquatic > Freshwater > Lake | place: USA: Georgia | collected... | reverse complement strand
CATTCGGCTCTTTTTATGTCGCAGTAGCCGCCACCATAAAAGTTCATAAAATAACTTCTAAGATAATCTGATTTGGCAGTGGCTGATAGGTATTGATATGCTTCGTGAAATTTGTGTTCTGGCAATTCGTAGTTTGGTATGGTATTGTGATCTAAAAATTTCAACTCTACTCCACACTGATCTTTTATAATCTGTAGATTGTTTTTTCTACGAGGAGTGAGCTCGTTGGCTTCAGTCCAAAATATATAGATTGTTTTATTCATTTGTGAGGAATGTAGTCAAAGATAAAGATTTAACTTTACCGAGGTAATAGGGGTGTAATCTTATCAAACTTTTGTTTGTGATAGCTATTTCACAGATGCCATTACCTAATTGATGATCTGATCTTAAAAAGCCGTGTATGTCTATCCAGTCTAATAGTTTTTTTGCTGCATGTGGCTTGATAATATATCCGTAAGTGCCTCTGGAATATTGTCCGGCATTGCTGATCATATTACTATCTTCCGGTATATTTAAAATTTCTAGAGACCTTGTTTGAGAGTTATCTAACTCTTGCTCATAGCATTCACTGTAAGGATTACATATGTCTAGTTTTAAAATATCATTAAACTTTTCCAAGATATCCAAAGGAATATTCTCAATAACAAAGCCGTCATGTTCTAGAATAAAATAAGCTTCATTATCTTCTAGACAGCTTTTCCATAAAGTTATATGACTTAGTGCGCAACCGAGTGCTCCTGGACGCATTTTTCTAGAAGGTGCAACATTTAATCTTTTTTTAGAATCATCTGCATGAAAGCCATTAACAGCATCAAATTTTTCAAAAAATAAATTAAATTTTCTTGCTTGTTCTATGCATTCGTCTGCTATTGTTTCAGAAAGTTGATTGTTTCGTAATGTTATAATAAAATTTTTCATACGTCATCGATATCCTCGCATATTGCTACGATTGATCCAACTACCCAGTGCATTGATGTTACCTGTCGAGTTTTACTATATTTGTTAATGACATTTTTTAAGGTATATGGTGTATACCAACAGTTATGATCGGGATGAACTGTTTCGATGTATACTCCTTGTTCCTCTTTAAAATTATTGCTAAGTTTATAAGCACACGGTGCTGTGATTATTAATTTACCTCTAACTTTATCTAGCTGTTGTAGAAACAGTGCAACATTATCTACGTGTTCTATTACTTCGGGCACTATTATTATATCATAGTCGTCAGGTACATCAACCCAAGCATCATAGATATCACCGTTGGGCACAGCCAATATTTGTTTTACTTCTTCGCTGGCATTAGGATCTATGCCATCTATTCGACTGCACTCTGATGCAATTCTTAAATGCAGATTTTTCTTAGGCTTGGTAATAGGATAATCTACAAATCCCACATGTAGAACTTTGAGATCTTTCACTAGTGATTTTAGGAAATCTAGTCTAGAAATTTCTTGATAAGATGTGTCTACATTTACAGTTTGAGTAAAATATCCCATAATTAAAAATCTATACCTTTTCTAATCATAGAACAAATTCATCTTGAAATATCAAATGAAACTTGTCTTCCCAGAATGTATCTTTTAAATTTTCTTTTATTTGATTTGTTTGATAAGAAAAATCTTCAAGTTTTAAAATAGGTAAATCTATATAATTACACTCATCCTTTTTATAAAAGAATGCGTTAACACATGAAGAATCATACCCAAAATATTCATAGCCATAATGATTAAAAAACGCGATATATTTTTGAAGGCTAACACCGTGTTTATATACTTTATCATACAATCGTTTTCTCGGAGTTTCAAAGGGAAAGCTACCGTAATCATTGGCTCCAAATCGTTGGTTTATTTCAACGCATACAGTTTTTGGTCTAAACCCTGCAGCAAACAAGGTTTTTGCAATTTCATAATCAAAGCTATCAATATCTAGACTAAAAAAATCACAGTTTAGCGGTACTAGGTCTAGATATTTTGTGCAAGTATCGGGATATACAAATTCTTGCATGTGTCTAAATTGTGGCGGAAACCTATCACGACCTTTGCCGGGTTCCTTAGCATCAACACCAACTCCGCCCCAACCTTTATCCATCATGAGGTGCCAAGTCATGTTACTTCCACCATCACCCCACCCGATCTCTAAAAAAGTTTTATCTGGTGTGATGATAGCATCGACCATTTGTTCAATAATCCCATCCTCGCCATGCTGAGATGTTATTTGTTTTTCATAAGGTAATCGCCAACTCATCACAGGTCCCTCATCCCGTTAAACACTGTTCTTTTAAATTTAGAATTATCATGGTCGATCGAAGATATCAAATCTAGATCTAAATCTAATTTTTCCATCAATCTTGCTAATGCCTTGGTGTCTTTGGGCAAACACATACCACCATACCCCCGTAGTCCGTCTGATACATCTAGATACATGTCTACAGCTTTTCCGGTTTTAATATATGAATTTTTTATAGTTGTGTAATCACAATTTAATTTTTCACATATCTCGTACATGACGTTTGCAAAAGTTACACGAAGACTGGCATAAACATTGTTGAAATATTTTAATACTTCTGCTTCTGTTGGCGTTAAGTGCTCAGTGTGTTCCGGAAGATCGCCATGAGCTTTAACTACTTTTCTAAACACCCAAATATCAAAAGTTCCTACCGCTAACAATTTATGATTGTTTATAAAGTCATCTACGGCACATCGTTCTCTTAAAAATTCAGGAACAAAGCAGATAGCCAAGTTTTTGTGTTTTTCTATCATGCTCTGAGTGAAGCCTGGAACCGCAGTGCTTCGTATGGCGATTATACCTTTGTAACCGTTATCATCCAGTTCTTGTATAACTGATTCTAAAATATGGGTGTCGCATTGACCGTCGTCGGCACTGGGGGTTGGCACACAGATAAAATTAATTTCTGTGGATAATACATCATGTATCGAAGTGTTAAGCCGTATATCATGCACTAACACTTCGTGGCCTAGATGCTCGAATCCCTGTTTATTTGCAGACCCTACTGCACCTAATCCTATAATTCCAATTTTCATAATAAAGATTCCACTGTGAGTTTTAATCCATCTTTTAAATTAAATTTGTACTCGTAATTTGTTAATCTCAACATTTTAGAAGTATCAGGGCAACGTCTTTTTGCACTTCCGATCGGGCCTGGCAATATTTCAAGTTTGTTAGGATCAATGCCCATGATATCTAATATAATTCTTGCAACATCACTTATTCTTACTTCTTCTTGTTTTCCGACATTAACTATTTCGTTGTTGACATGTTGTACCAAGTGATGCGTGATATTGACTGCATCTTGTACATAGCAGAACGATCTAGTATCATCACCTTTGAGATAATATTCTCCTTTGGCAGCACGTTCTACAAACTCTGAAATAAAATGATCCTTTTGACCCGGACCGTATATATTAAAATATCGTATGATTATCCAAGGTAGTCCGCTATTCGCTACTAGGTTTTCGCCAAGGGCTTTTGGTAAACTATAACTCCATCGAGGATTGGTAACATCCTTAAACATCACAGGAACATTTTCGTCTGTGGGAACAGGATATAATCCATCGTCTATGGCCCCATTAAAGATTTCGCAAGTTGAAGTAAAAACAAATTTAGTTTGGGTATCTTTAAATTTTTTGATTAAATTAAAAGTGGGAATAGTGTTATTAAATGACACTTCGGTAGGAATTTCATAAAACAATTTAGTTCCATTTGTAGCTGCCATATGAACTACTACATCACATTCCGGAATAGCATTTACAGTGGGGGTGTCGCATAAATCATTTCCAGAAATTTTGTCAAACGTAAAAACTTGATTGGCATGTTTAATCAAGTTGTGATAATGGCTTCCTATGAATCCGTTATGACCAGTTAATACAATATTCATTTTTTATGTTTTCTTTTTAATGCTCGGGCAATCTGCTCATCTCTTTTTTCTTTTCGGTCACCCTTGTAATGAATCATGTACCCTTCGAACACATGATTAAAATGATTCTTTCCAATACCTGGGGGTGATAGATCATAATTTTTTATTTTCCCTTCATTCTCTAATCGCACTCTGGCTGCATCATACACATGACAATCTAATTGGCCTGGTAACTTGTAAATTTCATCAGAATCATAATACCATTTAAACAATTCAAAATATTCTTTGCTATGGGGATTTCGTAGATCAAACGCAAGGAATCCTGTTTCCGAATAGTGCGGTCTTCCTAGATAACTAGTGAATAATCCTTCTGGCAAAAATTTAGTTAGGTAGGATTTATCAATATTATCGTAAATTTCTGTATCACTGTCTAGCCAAATTAATAGATCTACATCGGTGTTATTTGCTGCATGATATATGCAATAACTTTTATGACTGAATCTCACAGCATCGTTTATAAATTTTCCAGCAATTTTATCTTTGTTTCTATTTTTAAAAATTGTTAGATCGGGCACAGATTCTTCTAATTTTCTTACAACAAAATTTGATTCAGGTGTGATATTGATGTTATCGACATAGAAGAATATTGTTATATCTTTGCTAATAAATTTTTTACAACTTTCTACAAAATACTTTCCGTATTCTTCATACCCTTTATCGCTAAAGGTAGTTACAATTCCTATTCTCATTTATAATCCCAATTTTGTTTTAACATCATTGACAGCAGATAATCGATGTGCGCCAATTTTTGAAAATAATAAATCTAGTTGTATTGTATCGCCGGATTTATTAGTGTGCATGCCGACAATGTCTTGAACAAAAAAATTAAAATTTTCCATGCGGCGTACGATTACATCTGCCAACGGCGCTCCAGTATTGTAAGGAACTAGAGAAACTTCTATGATAACATACGCAGTTCTTTCTAAGATCGAGTTACCGCCGTTGATAACATCCAATTCAGCTCCTTGAACATCAATTTTGATTACATCGAACGTTTCATTCTGAAACAGAGTATCAAGAGTGGTTACAGGAACTTTAATTTTTAAAATTTCCTCATCGGGCAACTTGTTGAAATTAATTTCTTTATAAAATGATGCACCCTTAGACTTGGATTTAGCTTTGGGCAAAATAAGTTCTAATTCTCCAACTCTATCCGATATCCCATATTGGAAATAGTTAACTCTTAATTTTTTCAATCCCTTTTCACAATGAGGATTTGGCTCGATTGATGTTATGTTGCATCTCGGAAATACTTTTTGCCATTCGGTAGCAAACTGTCCGGTATTCGCACCGATATCAAGACATGTGTTAGGGATAAATGTGCCAAACGCAGCTCTCAGTTGTTCTGCTACCGGATTACTCATTTTATTTCGAATGTCCTACTGTTTCTCTTTCGATATCATCGTGATCGAATTCTGCCCAGTATAATTCAAAAGCAACACAGTCAGTAACAGCTTCAAATTGATGATATTCTCCTGGTGCAACTTTTGTATAGTCACCGGCCTTGAGCAATGTTTCGTCAACTAGATTGTAATTATTCTTCCATACACGAATAATCATTTCTCCAGACTCTACAAAGAATCCATTCCATTTGTATTTGTGTTTGTGTTTAGAACACACGCCGCCAGCTGTAGCTTCAATTCTATGGAATTCTAATACTCCATTGGCTTCCAATAATTCTGTTTGGCCCCACACTTTTCCTGCTTTCATGTTATCCCCTTAATATGTGTATTTAATCAGATTAATTTATGCAACTGTAAAACTTCACTTTGTCTCGAAACTTCTTTGACAAAGTACACACAAGGTGGATTGACCTCTTCGCTGAGTGGTACCGTTAATAGTTGACCGTTTTTCATCTTAGGAAAATACCATCGCACATCCTGATAGATATTAACGATTTCTATAGGCATATATTCTGCTCTGAATCCTTTGATTGGATTGAACACCAGGGCATCAAATCCCCGCTCATTGATACTGGTCAGCGGCAATACTTCGGGATCAAGCCCGCAATCTTTGTCACCTACTACCATGCACCAGTCTAGAGGCATCTGTACTTCATAGCCGCCTATATTCAGTACTATGGCAGGCGAGTTAAATGATTCCAAAAATATTAACGGCATGAAAAAGAAATCTGGTTCTTGTGGATTTGAATTATCCAACACCGAAAATCTTGTGTCCTCGTCTACCTCGTCTGGTAGTTCGTTTAAATCAAATGCTTGATTGTTTAATGTAAGTATTCTCATATATTAACCTTGGTAATGGTAAAGGGGTATTTGGCCTCTTTATAAAACTTTTTTCTTTCTGTAAGATGTCTCTTGGCGTATTTGCAGGTGCTGGTAATATCCCAGATCTCTACATGATCTTTGTCTTCTGCTTTTCTAATGCCTCGCCCAATGCTTTGTATAACGCGGACAAAGCTCTTTCCGGGTTCAAGAAGAACCAAATTAAAAATCCTTGGAATATTAATACCCACAGCGGCCACACCATAAGTCGCCAAAATAATCTTGTCATCACTTGTTTTAATTTCGTCATATTCTTCCTTGCGGTCATCTAGTTTCATTCCACCGCTGACAAACACTGCTTGAGGCATCAACTCAATTAATTTTTTTCCTGTGTCGATCCTGTTAATCAACACCAGAGTGTTGCCGGTAGCAGATAGCGCAGTGATCTTACTAGCAATCCATTGTAATCGGTTGTCGTCAGTGACCAGAAAGGAATATTCGTCTTGGAATGAATTAAACACCTGTACGTCTGTGGTCTGCAACACGTTGATATTCAACTGTGCTAATACACCTTTTTCTTGTAGATCATGTGCAGACACTTGATTAATCACAGGACCTATACTAGCTAATATGCCTTGAAATTCCCACTGTTCTTTAGGTACTGTTCCTGTTAATCCCCAGCGGATGGCACAGTTGCGAAAGTTTTGTGTTAGTAGTTTAGTTAGTACTTCGGCCTTGGCCTGATGAACTTCGTCAACAATAATTGCACAGACACCTTCGCAGAATTCTGCCAATGTCATGGTGTCATTGTCATAACTTTTCTTGTCTAATACATTCAAACTCTGCCAGGTGCATATAGTATGCGTCTTGCCTAGTTCTTTTCTATCGCCAAAATACACACCTACATCTAGTCCGAGATTACGATAGTCTTCTTCGGTTTGCACCACTAATGATTTATTAGGAACAACCACCATAGTGCGACCATAAGGTTCACATAGATGGCTCAAGGTAGCTGTAGTAATTGTTTTTCCGGCACCGGTAGCAACTTCTTGCAGGGCTTGAGGATTTTCTAAAAATTTATTGATTACTTCATACTGATAGTCTCTCAGTACAATAGGTTCTCCTGCCTGCTGATGTCCCTTAGGCCACGTCTTTCCTAAATTAGCCCAATAATTTTCATCAATAGCAGCAAATTTTAATTCCTGATGTGGCCTGAGATCTTCAACTTCAATGTCATATCCTTCATCTTCGATCACTGCTAGAATCACATCAAGGTGTGCAAGATATCCACTGCCGCCGATATTAAAATAAGTTTTAGTTCCATCCCAACGACCTAGTTTATATGCAGGCATGTGTCGGGCATAGGGTAAATCGAACTTTAATTTATTGACAATTTTCCGCCGTGTTTCGACTCGTAGTCCTTCTACCTTGATGTTTACTTCGTCTTTGATTGTTAACTTACAATTCGACAATTTTTTGTCCTTTGGTTTCTGTTGGTCTAGTATTCCCAAGATATATCACACAAGGATGACACATAAACCAATCCCGTGCCATGGTATTTGTTGGTGGGAAAATGTTATTTGTTACTACTAGTGTAACATCATTGTCAGCCTTAAACAACCACTTGGCTGGCTTTGATTCAAAAATTAATATCCTTCCTGTCTCGACTTTGCCGCCAACCCCTGCGACCTTGATCCATTCATTTAATCCAGTAGTGGATTCTTTATTATCTCTAAAACACACCTTGATTTCTTCACGGTCGACCCCACTGTTTTCAGCATCTGCCACGAAATTTTGTAGCCATGGTAATGTGGCACTGCTTCGATCTAGTAACACACATATTTTTCCGGAAAAAGATTTAGACAACTCAAAAAAATCTTGATTGGTTTTCATCCAGAAACTGTTTTCTTGGCTGGCTGCGATTTTTTCCACTAAATTTCGAGGTTTTTCTCGGTATAAAAATCCCATACTTTTAGCCAATAACAAATCTTTATTGATGCTACTGGCTTTATTACTTTGCCACCACTCTACAGTTTCGTCGCTGGCGTTTGTCAATTGAACGCCATATATTCCAAGTTCGCTGTATGGTATGGCATCTTCAGAATTTTGCCAAATTTCTTCTACATCCGACAAAACATTCATAAAAGTATCGTCAATTTCAAAATTATGCTTACAGACAAATTCGTATAATGTGATTAAGTTATAATGATAAAAATCCAAGCGTCTTACCTTATTATCGGGATCCCAAAAACTATGAGCATGAAGAGTTTCTCGACGTTCAATTTCATCTTCAAACTCTTTTTTCAGTTGATAAGGAAATTTTAGACAAATTTCCAGTTTGTTTTCACGCAGTTCTACATATATTTTTTTACTGAGATCTAGAACTCTGAATAACTTCTTCCATTTAAGATTGTTAAGTTGATTTCTATAATCAAGCCCGGCTGCAACAGAAATGGTTTTATATTTTTCTAATAATTTGACGAGAAAATTTGCCTGATTTTTGGTCAATTCTCCGCCGTTGATGATTTTTTCGTGGAAACTTGAGATCGGTGAAAAGTCTTGACCTTGTATGGAGATTTTTTGTTGAGCAACAAGTTTATAAAATTCAACAAATATGTCTTCGGCAAATTCTGATGGTAACATTATTCAAGTATACAGCCTTGATTTCCGGTTGTCAACTGAATAATCTAGAAATTGGTATGCCTTGGCGTATTTCGTCGACCGTCCACTCGGTGTGACATAGTTTTAAAAACCATTCAGACCGGTCTGGTATATAGGGACTGTCTAGTTCTGACCATTTGATGCTGAGATCTGCGGCCAAACTAGACGAGTCACATAGTACAGGGACACCGTTTATGGCTGCTTGAACAGCTGGGCCACTGTTGTGATTGATCACACAATGATAATTGTAAAAAATATCAAAATCATCATAGGTGTCGGGTATGCGTATGGGTCTTTCTACCTCTACCCCGGACTGTTTAAATGGAAATGCTGACCGAGGATGGTATCTCACACGAATTCTTCTATGGGTGTGCTGTTTTATTTTTTCAATAGTGTCTGCTACCCAATCTTTCATGGCAGGCATTCCCTGCCATTGAAGACTTTCTTGATGTTGACAGGCAATGAGTATTTCACCACGCCGTATTGTGGGGATTGGCTTTAATTTAACACCTAATTTTTCAGGCCTATGCAGGTCAAGGTCGATATCGTTGCCAAATTTTCCAAGATTGTTAATGTGGTCGAGACTGATCCGCCAAGTTTCGCCTCTTTTTAGATTTCCTACTTCTACTATCAATATAGGCCTGCCTATCTGCTGACACTGTTCGTATATCAGTTTGTTTTGTCGCATTCTACCTGACCATAACACTGACCATATCACTGAAACGTCTTCGTTGTCGGTGACAATTTCATGTCCTTGTTGTCTTAGCCCTTGTTCAACAGCATCAAATACTGCAGGACTGTTCAAGGCACCATATTCTCGATATAATCTGAAGCGCATAATTTTAATAAATAATCTACGTAGTTAATGTTGCTGTATATTTATAGATTATGACCAAATTCCAAAAAAGACTGCACAAACTTTCAAGAAATCATGCTCATGCCCTAGTGCTAGGATCAGCTTTTGGAATGTTAGACCAAGTTTTAGAAGTGTACGATACTGTGTTTGTAGTTAGTGCAGATCGACCATCTGTTAAAGCTAAGAATCTTATTTACAAAGAGACGTTTGTTAAATTAGACCATATACAAAACATTACATCAATTTTTGTTGACCATAATGAGTTGTGCAATCTTGACAAAGTAGAAGCTTTATGGAAAAATCACAATTCAATACTTTTCATTGAAGGCGGCATTCGTATAGATAATACTATGGCCAAGCCTTTGTACGATTCGGGATGGGCGTGTACTAGCTTGCAGGGAATTTTTCACGTATGGGAATATTATAGATGAAGATAGCAGTGGTTACTACCTTCCACGAAGAAGGTTTAAAAAAATATGCACAAAAAATGATTGATACATTCTGTGCAAACTGGCCTCATGAAGTAATTTTACACATTTATCCAGAACAATGTAATCCTGCTATACGTGATCATAGCCATGTTACATTAAAACGATTAGAAGAAATTCCAGAGTTAATGACATTTAAAAATACCTGGAAAGATGTGCCCAAAGCCAACGGCGATGTTTCATCTGACCCTGTGAGATCTAAAAGAAAAGATTCCGGTAAGGGATTCAAATGGCATGCTGTGAGATTTGCACACAAAGTATATGCAATATTTGATTGTGCCAAAGAAACAGATGCAGATATTTTGATATGGATGGATGCAGATACTATTTGTCACAGTCCTATCACCATGAACGATCTATACAGAATGATTCCTTCAGATAGCGAGTTATGTTATCTGGGTCGAAAGGGCAAGTATTCAGAATGCGGGCTTTACGCCATGAATTTGCGATCGCCTAACATTCAAATGTTTCTCAAAGAATTCCAACGATTTTATGATCAAGCGGAACAGGGAATTTTTCAATTAGCTGAATGGCATGACAGTTTTGTTTTTGATGCTGTTAGAATAAAATTCCCTCAGATGCGACAGCTAGACTGGGCTGCACATCTACATAACCTCAAACCTCATCCAGGGAGTAGCACCGGTGAAGGACACCCGTTAATAAACAGTGATTGGGGTGCTTGGTTAGATCATCTCAAAGGTGGTAGAAAGAAACTAGGCCGTAGCAAGCCCGAAGATCTAAAAGTTCCAAGAACAGAATCTTATTGGCAATGACAAATTTCATATGTGTGGAAGGTACCGATTACGGTGCTACTGAATTCACTAAAGGAAGTAGTGGAAAATTTGTCAGCGGCGAGGACATGTATAAAAATACCACACTACCCATGTGTTGGGCAGGATTTTTCAAACCTCAGTGGTTGGAAATCTGCAAAAAATATAATTTAAAATTTTATAATTTAGACAGCGGATATTTTGGTAATAAAAAGAAGAAAACAATTTTTAGATTAAGTATTAATAATTTTCAAAATGTTGATCCTATTATAGACAGACCTGCGGATAGATGGCAACAACTGAATATAGAACAATCTTCTTTTAAACACGGGTCTAAAATAGTTATTGTACCACCTGATAGAAAAATAGTGCATACACTTGGGCTAGGTTCAGAAGACCAGTGGATTGAAGAAACTGTTCTTAAAATAAAAAGTTTCACAGATCGAATAATTAAAATAAGAAAACGTCCGGAACCGCGAGCTGATCGCATAGTTTCAAACACATTTAAAGATTTTATTAAAGACGATACCTTTTGTGTAATAGGGTATTCTTCAAACGCATTAGTCGAAGCAGCCATGCACGACATACCGGTAATATCTTTAGGTCATTCTGCTACAAAAAGTTTATACAATTATCAATTAGAAGATATTGAAAAGATAAAGCCTGCTTATCTTAGTGATAAACAGGCTTGGTTGAATCATCTAGCGTATTCTCAATTTACTAGAGAAGAATTGCTTTCTGGATTGGCTTGGAAACTTATTAACTAGTTTATTTCCCACCAAATCTCTCTGCATACGGTCCAGGTCCCAAATATCTTTTTAGAATACTTGTGTCTGCAGGACTGTTATGCCCAGTTTTAGGTGCCCAGACAAAATTTCGTTTGCTTTTAACATAGATAGTTTCATATCCGTATTTTTCCATCAAGTCGCAGCATAGATCAATATCTTCGTTGACTTCTATCATAATCCATGGTCGTTGTGTTGTTATGATGTTATGCATACCTTTTAGCGCATCTAGTTCCCATCCTTGAGTATCAATTTTGACCAAGTCAACATTTTCTAAATTTTCATCATCTAATTTTACCACAGGAACAGTGTATGTAGACTTTACGCCGTCTCGACATAGTTTTCCGTCTCCACAATTTTTTCCGGCTTGATGGAAGTTAGCTTCACCGTTGAAGTCTGCCACAGCTTTTTCACGAAGTTCAATACCATTCGGAATGTTTGTTTTTATGCATTCGATATTTTGTTGAGATGGCTCATAAGAAACTATCTTTTTAAAATGCTTGGTCATTGGCAAACTCCAAATACCGACATTAGCGCCGACATCGACAAATGTTCGCTGATTAGGAAGATGAGTTATTATTTCCTGTCTATACTTGTCTTCGTAAGAAGGAGAAAACATATCAGTGTCTTTTTCTAACAAGAATGAGACTCTGGTATCGTCATCAGGAACCATCCACCCGTTTTTTAATTTTTTCATATTGTGTTCTCGTTAATAATAATTGCGCATTGCATTATAGTTTTTCCTTCTGCATTTTTTTCAATTAATTCTGTTACTGGTATTCCTGAAGTTTTTAATTCTTCTATGAATTTAGCTACTCCTGGAAATTTTACTGGATATGTATCGTCGAATATTATAATTTTACTGTCTTTAACATGTTCATAGTCCCACTTGACTGTGGAATATGAATGCCCGCCATCTATATATACCATATCAAATATCAGCGGACCGATCAATGTATCATGCGTCCAACCTTTGATTAAATCATAAGATTCTAATAAATCATTCTTAACATACTTTTCGCATCGTTCTTTAATTATGTTGTATGATGCAGACTCTTTACCGTTATGTTCCATTTCTCCTGTGATGGGATTTTTTGGATATTCAAATGTAGGTCTGTCAGCTAATTCAAATGCATCGTACCCGATATAATTAATTTTATATCCAAGTTCTTTGATAAGTGGGGTTAGAGATTTTAGCGTTAGCCCTTCATGACACCCAATTTCACAGAAGTCTTTGGGTTTATATTTTTCTATCAACGGCTTAAAAACCGCATTCCATTTATAATCTTTCATATATACTTTTTAAAAAATTGCCATGCTTCGCCAGATTTTAATTCATCAAATTTCCAATGACACATAGATAATCTTTCTATCCATGCCTGTCTATCTAACATCACAGGATCTTCTATTTTACTTATATCAGTATTGGCCACTGCAACACTTTGACTGTGTTGGGGTTGCGGATCTGTTAAGAATGCAGGAATTCCCTGTATAATACTAGCCACACTGGGACTGCTGTTATACACCACAGTGGCCCATGCATTGATCAAATCTTCTTTGAGATCAGGGTTGACACTCAATGATGCTGATTTATGATTTACCTTCAAGTAGCTTCCAATTTTTTTATCGCCGGGATGAGCTCTAACAATAATCGGACGCTTACTATATTTTCTTATTTCTAAAATAGTCGAGTTCATCCATTCAATAACATCTAATCCTCTCATGCTCCACCCGCCGTTTCTCTGCAGGCAGATTAGAATATGATTCCCCTGTGTTCTCCAAGGCTGTAAACTTATGCCTAAATCTTTGCTGATCTGTGTCCAGCGACTAGGATCGATATCTTTATCAAAATAAAATCCCGTAGTTGGAAACACTCCATCAAAACTATATCTCAAATAATGCAAGGCATTAGATTTGTCTGCGTATAGAAACAAATTACTATCTACAATCAACGATCGTTTGTTATTTTTCTTTTGAAGATCTACAGCACTTTGTCTTAGTTGTAGATGCGGTGCAGACTTGCCGTGCTCGTGAACAAATCCTTGTATCAGTGCCACGTCGCAAGGAATCGCATTCATCCCAGTATGCGCTATTGCAGTATCGCCGGCCGCAGTGACTCCTTGACAAAAATAATTTAATATCTGCGGCTTCTCCATGTTATGGTTATTGGGAGGTATCCCAGCATAATAGGCCACAGCAGTGATATTAGACACCGTGATATTCCTTGATAATAGTTAGTGCTGTTCCATCCATGAGTTCGTCGTAGGTAAATTGACAATAGCTGAGCCATGCCAACCAATCACCCAACGGTCCGTAGTACAGATCATTGATCTGTTCAAGACTGTTTCTAGTTACAGCATTGCTGACATGCTTGTCGAGAGTAATAGCAGGAATTCCAGCCCAAATAGATTCGATAGCACTATTTGAATTAATACTAATTGTGCAGTAATAGTCTCCTGTTAATAACTGCTGATACAGACTTTTTCTAGTTTTTTTATTTGTCTTAGATCTAAATTCTATAGGACGATCTGTATACTTTTTTAATTCTTCCGCTACTTGTTGACCCCATATTTTAGCATCTGTATGAAATATACCAGCTGCAAACTCTCCCGGCTCAACAATTAAAATTGCTTTACCGTTGTGTTGCCAAGGTCTCGGAAAACTTTTAAAAGACGATAATCGATCAACTGGCGCATCGAAATGAGTGTTGAAATGCAGGTGGTTTCTTACTAATCTATGCCATTTTTTATTTGGCTCTATAAAATTAGTATATCCACTATCAATAAACCAAAAAGGTAAGTTACTATCAATTTTATCTACTAAAATATTTTCATTACCTACAGTATTCCTTAGTAGACAGTCTTCGTAGATATCTTTAAAATCTTTCCTGCGTATCATTTCAGCTGTAGGATCAATTTGCATTCCTACTGTTTTAATAAAATACTGACTGTCACTGTTGATATATCTATCTATGATATCTTTTTCACCTAGTCTATCTATAAAGTATTCAACGTGCTTGTGAATCTTTTTAAAATGATTCACTCTGTAAAAGCTCAAGGTTTTCTTAACTTCTTTCGACCAATCATGTACGTCTGCTAAATTTCCTCTATACAATTTTTCTTTGAATTTATCTCTAAATTTATTAATATCAAATTTATGATGATCTCTTTTTTGAATAATAAAATTTATTGCGTCTTGTACATGTATGGGATGTATCTGATGCTTACTGCAAATTTCTTTAAGATCTATTAAAGAAATAAGATAGTTTGCTAATTCTTTGTCATTTACTAAAAGTTTCATTTGTTTAATAATTTCCATGCTGTGCCATCGGCTATTTCTTCTCCGGTAAATTGTCCATAGGCCAACGATGCACAGTGTTGTTGTACCAAAGATTCATCCGGATAAAACGGTGTAGATATTTGACTGAGGTCAGTTAGGGACAGGGGAGATGCTGCACACGGCACAGTGACAAACGCAGGAATTCCGTATATCACAGATTCTAATGCTGCAATACTATTGAAAGCCACTGTGGCAAATACATCTTCATCTAGGGCATCAAATATTGAATGATATTGACGTGCTGACCTACTGCCTTTTTCTCTAATAACAATCTCCATGTCTGTGTGTTTTTTTATAGTTTCTATGGTATTCATTAGCCAAGGTTTTTCGCCGTTGATGTATGGATCAGTGTCGTAGCCATAAAATACACAAGATTTTCTATTTGGTACAATTATTAAAATCTTGCTTCCTTGTTTCTTCCACCCGTTCCATTTATACCTAGGATCAATTTTGCAAATTTCTTTCCACCGATCGTTAGGATAATTTTCTAACCAATGTTTTTGTAAATCATTTTTGACTATTCTATGGAACAGTTTTTTTCCGCCGGGATTTCCAGGACTTATAAAGTTACCAAAATACCCTGTATCCATGTAATAGAAATCTTGTTTATTCTGCCAGTGATGTTGTATGTGTTTTCTCTTAACTACTCCTCGAAAAATTGAAGGAGACATACCTGGAATCGATTTTCTAAATTGTTCTTCATCCATTCAATAACATCTCCATGGCTTTGCCGTTTTTTAGTTCTGAGTTATGGAACTGACCGTATGATAAGTGACATGCCCATGCATATAATTTATCTTGGTCAGGATAGTAAGGTTCGTTAATTTTAGATAGATCTTGCAGACTAACAGGGCTAGCAGCATTAGCTGGTGCTAGAGTGAATGCCGGTATTCCTTGAAATACAGCTTCCGTGGCCGCTACACTGTTAAATGTAACCAATGCAAATACATCGTCATTTAGAGCCTGCTCTAGTGTGTCATTGGCTATTCTATCTAATCTTTTAGGTGCTCGCTCTCTAACTACTACAGGTCTATCTGTGTATTTTTTTATTTCATTTACTGTATGTTCTAACCAGATGTCTAGATCATAGTCATAGAATCTCATAGGTTTTTCGTCTGGTTTTGCCACTAGTATCTTTCTACCATCTTTTTTCCAAGGCTGAAATTTCTTGTTAAAGTGTTTGAATCTATCATCTTTTCTCGGAACTATTTCACCATGTTGTAGATTGTTCTTTACTATGCGGTGCCAATATTTCCAACCGTTAGGATTTGAATCAGTTCGTTCGTTACCAAAATATCCTGTATCCATATAGTAAAAAGTTCTAGCATCTTCCCAACACTGATGCATCCACTTTTTCTTAAGTATGCCTCTTAACACAATAGTATCGGTACTATCATGATAATTAAACTCGTCAGTTGATGTTATCTTAGTTTTGCATCCTTGTGCAAACATATTGATATAAGGGTCGGCACCATCTTTGCTTAAGAAGATCATTTTAACATCTCACGTAGATTTTGTTTCCATACTTTGTGATACTCGCAACGTCGATATTCTTTGAACCAAGGACCCCCTTCAGTATAGTGTACTGCTTTAGGAACGCCGTCTCGAGGCTCTTGGTACCATCCTGCTAACCAATTCCATTCTGGTGCTAAGTCTCCAATTTCTGAATCATCTAACCATTGAAATCTATGCAGATACTGCCCGGTTTGAGAATTTACTACATCAGGAGTTATCTGTTTGTTAGATGGATGAGCACAATTCCATAAAATTGCCGAGCTCCAATTCTTTCTTGGATATGGCAATTGCTTGCATCCGTCCATCTTTAGGCCTTCTTTAGGAGTATAGTCATGTTTGACTACCATCACTGCATATTTGTCGTCAGCCTGTTTAAACAGTTCAGCAACATCATCGACAAAAACAAAATCACAGTCTACGAACACTGCCCAACCTTGGTAATTTGTAAGATACGGAACTAAAAATCGTGTAAAGGTAAATTCTGTAGAACTTAAGGGATCAATGTCTCTGGTGTAGATACCGCTCTCTCTAAGTTCTTGCTGTTTTAACGCCATGACCTGTGCTTGAGGTTGATGTTTATATATGCTGTGTTCACAGACTTGAAATGCAATATCTTCTCTAATATCGTATCCTACAAAAACTTTCATTTTCTTTCGATGTCCTCTTCAACACACTGTTCACCGTATTGTATTTCTACAATTTTTAATGGATATTCATGGGGATTTGTAAGTTGGTGCCACTCCTGTACTGCAACATGCAATTGATCGTGCTTATCTAACAGCGCAGGTGGTAGTTGAAAATTCAATGGCGTTGCTCTGTTAACCACAGCTTCGCCTTCGCTGACAATCCAATATTCTGCACGTTGATTGTGTCGTTGCATACTTAGGCTTTTGCCGGGATTGACTGTGAGTTCTTTGACTTTCATGCCTGGAACTTCGTGCAATACTCGATAGTAACCCCACTGACGTTCTGTTTTAGGAGCTTTCCATTCTTGTAAAATCCAAGAACTAGAATTTGCTTTATTAAATCCGCCGACACCAAACACAAATTGCAAGTTATCGTCAGCAATGTCCATTTCCGGAATATTGTCGTTGGTTCTATCTCCGCCGTTGGCAAAAATAATAAGATCTTGTGGATAACTTTGTCGAACCATTTTGATAGCATGTTTTGCTGATCCGTCGTTGTCGTTGAAGTCTATGACAAAATCTACGCCAACAATGTTACGTACAATTTCTGCACGTTCTTGATAGGGCATGAAAGGAGATCCTTTCTTGCGTGTTAACCATGCATCTGAGTTAACACCAACAACAAGAATATCTCCTAATGCTTTTGCTGCTTTAAAATAAGCGATATGCCCAGAATGTAGAGGATCAAATCCTCCAGTGATTAAAACGATCTTTTTCATGCAGATATTTATCTGCGTATATTATCCAGTATTTAAAGACTGGCGTCTTCTAATCCAGATACTCGTAGCTTAACAATGTTGCTTAGATGCCATTGTTTCTGATCAAGTGCTTTAATAATGCCTAACCACTTGTTGCGTAGTAGGGCAAAGTCGTTGATAATCTTTTCAAAATCTACAACGTCAGCTTCACCTTCTACAAACTTTTCACAGTCCCTAGAAGATAAAGCTCGTTGATAGTTTTCTAAATACTTGCGAAAATGTTGACTTCGAAGTCTACGAAGTTCAATGTTTAAATACTCAAGGATGCCTTCAATTTCTTGAAGTTGATTAAAACGTTCTTCCACAATGCCGGGCATTTGCGAACTTGCCTTCTCAATGTTACCCGCTATGCGTACATCTTGTTTTGCTTCGATTAACTCAGCTTCATAATAGGCCACAGCATCTGGAATGTTGCTTATATCTTTACTAACCCTGTCGTACCAATTCATTTATTCCTCTTCGTCGTAGCTGTCTACATCTTCGTCGATCTCTTCACCGTCGATAGCGTATGTGATAGCTTCGTCGAGAAAAGGATCTACTCCTTGCAGACTGTCTAACACACTTTCTTTAATGCCATAGTCTAATAATGTGTTTACAAAATCAGTAGCCACATCTGGTCTATGTTTTTCAGGAATATGCCCAATTACCACATGCCATAGGTCAGCAATTAAATCTTCTTTCATTCTTGAGTCTCCGTTTCAGGTTCAACAATAGTAGTTATCTCTGAAGCGGAAATTTCACCATGTTTCGAAATGTCGTCCATGGCAATGTCTAGCCCTTCTTTCTCATTACGTTCCCAAGCCTTGCGGAACTGCTTGATGATTTCACCATCTTTGGTGGTGTATACAAGGCTGTTACCTTCTTTCTTGAGCATGCCTTTGGCTTCGAACAAGTCGACTAATCCACTATATGGACTCATACCTGTTTCATAAGGAATCTCAACCTGTACACTTTCAAACGGCTTTGCGTAACGAGTTTTCATAATCTTACAGGCTGCACGAATACCTTGCACAGTTGTAGTTTTATTGCCGTCTGCATCAAGTTTCAATTTCAACTTGCGCATAGCAACTACAATTGAACTTGCATAGATAAAACCTTGACCGCCTGAAATTTTATCATCTGGGTCAAACATGTCTTGACTTGCGTATGTGTGATTTGTTGCTACAAGACCAATGCCTAGACTACCAAACATGTTTACACAGTTGCGAACTAGTGCGGTGAGTGCTTTAGGTTTACGACCCATGTCGCCTTTGAGATCCCCGGCTTGAAACTGGTTAACATCAGTAGGGGTCAGTAACATTCCAAGACTGTCGATAATAAACAATACTTTAGGACGCTCGTCTTCAGGCATTGTTTTATATTCTGCAACAAATTCTGTAATAGTCTTTGCTACATCATCGATCATGGCCATGTTAAGTTTTAGCAACTTATCTGGACTTGTATCAACATCAAGTGCGTGTAACCACTTTTCGTCAAGTGCATTTTCTGTATCGATCAAGATCGGAAAGATGCCTTGTGCCTGTGCGTTCTTTACTAGATTGCCTGAACAGATAAAACTCTTACCTGCACCACTTTCACCAGCAAACACAGTAACCTTGCCTAGTGGAATACCTCGTTTGAAGTCACCACTGATAAGATAGTTTAATGCGTAGTTGTTTGTGCTAACCCAATCCGTTGGGTCGTTAAAGCCAATACTTAAACCGTCGATAGATTTAGTAATTGACTTTCTAAATTTAGAAATATCAAATGCTTTTGCCATTATGTTTTGCCCTGTTGAGAAATAGAGTGTGAGTTGCCCCACACTCTATGTTTAGTCTTATTGTTTCTGACGATTGCGAATCATGGCAAGAATATCTTGCGCACGACTGGCACCTTCTGCACTAGCTTCAGTCTTGGGAGCTTCAGCTTTGGCCACAGGAGCCGGCTCGTCATCTGCATCTGCTACAGGGGCAGCAACGGCTGCTGGTCTATTAGGATCACCAGTGGCTTGACTCATGCCTGCTGGTTTGAAATACTGACCCCAACGTTCCATGTCATAGGCTTCACCATCTACAGAAGCTTCAAACATTTCCTTCATGACCTTGAGTTCTACATCAGTGGGTTTCTTTGGTAAGAATCCGCTGAGATCAAAAAGACCATGTGCTTCTACTGCTGCTGACTCAACATCTGTCAGTGAACGCTCACGACGGCTCCACTTTGAAGTAGAGTAGTCAGCAAAGCCACCTTTGCTAGTTTTAGCAATACGGAAGTCCAGACCTTTCAAGTAGTCTGTTGGCAATTCGTCTAATTCTGGATCCATCAACGCTGAACGGATGATAGCGTAGATCTGAGGACCAATAATAAATCTACGGATAGGATTATCTGGAAGTTTATCTTCCTTGAGTGGATCTTCAACTACAAATCCTTGGAAAATATATGAACGCTTTTTCCAGTACTTACGACCCATTTCTTCAAGACTCTTGTCTTTGAACCAACCACGCACTTCTGATAGGATTGGACATGCTGTACCGTCGTTGTACATTTCCACACATGGAACTTGTACCTGTACTGCTCTGCTGTCTGTTTCACCCTTGATGCCAGCGAATGGCAATTTGATCATCGCACGTTCTACCCAGAAGAATGTGTTGTTGGGATTACCGTCTGGTAAGAAACGTACAACAGCTTCTTTGCCTTCTTGCATATTCCAGTGTGGGTAAATTGCGTTGTCTCCACCGCTGGTGGATTGTCCTGTGGACTTTGATTGTGCTTCTTGAAGTTTAGCACGGATTTCTGATAATGTTGCCATTTTAAATGCCTCCTTGTGTTATGCCTAAAATGTTTATATGCCTTATGCACATGTTTTATTATGCGCTTTTTATTTATCAAGGTCAATGATTATCTGCTATTTTTTTAATTTATTTTACCAAAAGAAAAAGTGGGTCAACCCCACTTTTCCTTATACTTTGCCATTGCTCTTTGTCTAGCTAACCATAATCTAAACTTTACATAGTCTGATAGTTCATCTTCATCAACTACCTTACCAAAGGTTCGAGCCTTTAGATTACGGCCAAATGTGACTTCATCATCAACAATGAAGTCACTATCATCTAATCCAAAATTACTTCGCTGGAGTAGCGGCTTTTGCGTCTGCTTTAGCTGGCTCTTTCTTAGCAGGTTCGCTTTTTGCAGGCTTTTTCTCGTCTTTCTTGGCTTCTGCCTTAGCTGGTGCTGGAGCACTTGCTGTAGCAGCTGGTGCTGCTGGCTTGGCTTCTTCTTTCTTAGCAGGTGCTTGTGCAAATGCTGATACTGCGAACAATGATGCTACTACGATTGCGATTGATTTCATTTTAAAGTTTCCTTTAGGTTGTTTTACGCAAAGAATATTCCCTACGTATATATATAACGCTTTAGTAAGACTGAACGTTTACATAAAAGTTTAATTTCATTTCGCCAAAAAGAAAGGGCACCTAAGTGCCCAATCTAACTGCGACGAAACTTGTTAGTAGCCTGCTAGTTCTCTCATACGAGCCAATTCTGCAATCTGTGGATCTTGTTGTTGTGGGGCCATTCTTTCTACCATTTTACGAGCAACTTGTTCTGCCTGTTCGCCAAACTTCTTGCCTACCATTGTGCAAACGCCTTCTGGGCCTTTAGGAAACGTGCCTGAATCTCTGTCATAAAAACTGTGCAGGAATTCTGCAACTTCTTCAACTT
>Ga0214921_10004122_pt1 | contig 21708 bp, 23 predicted proteins | sample LL1505_MetaG_FD_177992 | JGI IMG/M metagenome (GOLD analysis project Ga0214921, IMG submission 177992) | Freshwater microbial communities from Lake Lanier, Atlanta, Georgia, United States - LL-1505 | ecosystem: Environmental > Aquatic > Freshwater > Lake | place: USA: Georgia | collected... | reverse complement strand
TAAGCAACTACAAATCTGTAGATTGCTTCATGCTGATAAATGCTATTTGAAATCTTTCTAGATAAAGAAGTATTCTTAATTAAAAAAATACTAATTAACAAAACAGTCACGAAAAAAGTAATTGTTGCTAAAATAGTAATTAAGGTAAAACCTTTTTCTTTATCTTTCATCTTTTATGGTTGTAATTATTGGATCCTGTATTACTCCGCCTGAATTTTGGAATACCGAAGTTAAAGTTATAATATTATTATTTGAAACTTTAATAATAGTTTGTCCAATTTCTTGTTGTGTTCCTTCTCTAAAAAAAACTTCGCCATAACCAAGTCTTGCAACAACATCATTGTAAGGATTTTTAAAACCTTCATTGTTTAAATGATTTATAAAAGCAGCAACTATTTGCTGAGTTGAGGTTTGAGAAGATGAACAAGATAAATCTGAATATACTGTAGTGGGATTTGCTGATGATGATTTAAGTTTAAAAAATCCCCCTGAAATTTCACATTTTTTAATCTCAGCAATTATAAATTTTACTGCATTATTATGATTGGCTTTAACAGCATTACTTTTAGCTAAAGATGCAAAACCACCAAATTGGGAAACGCCTATTGCAGCTAATATCCCAATAATTGCAACAACCACTAAAAGTTCAATAAGAGTAAATGCTCTTTTGTTTACCATGACTTAGTTATTGAAGTTTCTAAATATGTTCCGTCTTGTAAAAGTGTTTGAATAACAATCTTATTAGGACCTATTGGCACAATTCCATGATTTCCTGCTGATGTTGTGGCTCCATAACCTCCCATGCAACAAGCATTTTCTCCTGTTAAAATATTTTTTGGATCGCCCGTGTAAGAACTTTTGTATTGAAAATATCTCGAAAAACCCTGTGATAATGAACTAACAGTTGCCCAGTCATTTCCATAATTGCAATACCAAGTAGCGTTATAAAAAGACTCACTAAATTTAATAGTAGCATCTCCTAAATCACATTTCATAAGTTGTGTTTGAGTAAATTTAGCAATTAATTTATGTTGAGCTGTTAAAGCTTTATCTTTTGCCCCGCCGATAAAACCACTGAATGCAACAACACCTATTGCAGCAAGAATACCTATTATTGCAACTACCACTAATAATTCAATCAATGTAAAAGCTCTTGTTTTCATAATAAGTTTTATTTTGTTCTTAAAGGAAAATTAACTCTGTTAAATAGGCATGCGCCTCCATCTCCTGTGTTAGTCCATATTGCAAAATCGCTAGTATTATTTCCATATCCGTAAAAAACAGTCTCTCCACTAACAGGAGAGCAACCATTATTCCATTGAACACCTTGGAAATTTGTATAAGGGTTAGGAAATCTTTTATTCAAAGTCCATTCATTTTGAAAATGTCTTAAAAAATGATTGTAACCTAAATCCATAACTAAATTCCAACCATCTGAATACAAACAGCCTTTTATAAAAGTAGTTGGACTATTAGGAGGAGGAAAATATATTATTTTTGTATATTTTACTTCTCTTCTATCAAAGCACTGAACTGACCAAGTTTCAAATTGCTTAACTACTTCTCTATGGTTGGCTTTTGCAACTACAATCTTGGCGCTATTAGTAGATCCTGAAAATATAAAGATACCAATTGAAGTTAAAATTCCAATTATTGCAACAACAACCAAAAGTTCTATCAGCGTAAATCCCTTGTTTTTCATGAGTTTTGGATAATTTATAACAAATAAAATATACATTATTTGTTTATAATTTTACATTAATTAACTTAAATGGTTTACGAAATATTTATCGCTCTAATTATATTGGGTGCAATTTTTGGAAGTTTTGCAAATGTTTGTATCTACAGACTTCCAAAAGAACAAAGTGTCGTAACTAAAGGTTCGCATTGTCCTAATTGTAAAAAAAAAATTAATTGGTCATACAATATACCGATATTTTCTTATCTTTATCTTCAGGGTAAATGCAAAAATTGTAAAAAAAAAATCCCTCTTCAATATTTAATAGTTGAAATAATTTCAGCACTAGGTTTTCCCGCTATTTATTATTTTTTTGGGTTCACAATTGAAACATTATTACTAATTTTTTTATTTTTTATATATCTTATTATTTTTTTTATTGATCTTAAACATTACATCATCCCAAATTCTCTAAATTATATTTTAATAATATCTGGATTTCTAAAAACCTTAATACCTGATATTGATGAATTTCTTTTCACAAATTTAATCTCTTCAATATTGGGTGGTATTCTTGGATATGGAATGATTTGGTTAATTATAAAATTATATAAAAAATTTAAAAAAATAGATGGCATGGGATTTGGTGATGCAAAACTATTTTGCGGTATAGGTTTTTGGTTTGGCTATCAATCGGTATTTATTATAATCTTCCTTTCTTCAATCATTGCTCTATTATTTGTTGCTCCAAAATTAATTAAAGGAAAAATAAAAATGAAAAATGAAATACCTTTTGGGCCTTTTATAATACTTGGCAATTTAGTGTATATAATATTCATGGATCAGATTTTTAATTTTCTCTCCATGCCTCTATTGTAATTGCAGACTGAGATGTTGTTCCTACCTGATCTCCTGTAATTAAATTATCTTTCTTTGAAAAACCAGTGGCAGCACTCGTGTCAGCTATACCACTTAGACCTACGACAACTTTGGACCCTATGGTTGATACTTTAGATAACACTCCAGTTCCAAGTGTCGCGCTTAATAAAGAATCTCCGCAAGATGTTCCTGTTGCTTTTAATATAGCTTTTCCAGAGTTGCATATATTAACACCAATCGTTGGTTCATATATTGGAAAATATACTGAAGTATTTTTAATTGTGGGTTGAGCAGTTAATTTTTGTGAATTAATTAAATTAACATACCATCCCAAATCGCTACTTGTTGGACAAGAAGACTGTGTGGTTGTATTTTTACAATTTAAAACTGTACCATTTGAAGATAGTGAAACAAAATTTGGAAAATTTGCATCTTTAATTCCATATAATCTGTTCTGATCAGTGCCTGAAATTTGATCTTGAAGTTTTTGAGTGTCCCCAGTTCCAAAATATAGCCAAAGGTTATTATCCGCGCCAATTGTGGTTTCTGCGCCTGTTAAAATGTATCTTCCATTTGTTGTAGTTGTCTCGGCGTCAAATAGCTGAGTACTTCCGTAAAGAGTTCCTGAACTAGTTAAATTAATCTTTGTTATTTTTCCCTCATAATCTGGAACATAAAGCATAGCCCCGTAGTATTGAGCTTTTGTTGTACCGTTTGCAGTAACGGCGATAATGTCTGAAGGAACTGAATTTGCAATTCCATTAGACTTATCGGTGATATCAATTTTTTTTAAAAGATTACCACCATTTTCAAGATCCATGACAAATACTGCTGAACCTAAATTGGTATTAACCCCACCATTGTAACCTGCTCCAAATGCCGCAACCCATTTATCTGTTCCTGAAATTTTCATTCTAAAAATTCTAGGTGTCGACCAGGATTCTCCAAGTTTTGAATAATCCTTTGTGCTGTCAGAAACTGAACCAAAATTATAAAGATAATTTGTTTTAGTGCCTGAACTATTCCAAAAATTTACAACTCCAGCCGTTGTATCATTCTCAATTGTAAATAAATGACTTGGTGAATAAGGATTGGTGATGTCTAAAGCAAAATAACTATTTCCACCTCTACCCAAACCTGTAAGTGCTATAGTTCTCCATGAACCATTATAATAAATGTCTTTAACAACGGGTGAACCATCCACTCCATAAATTGAATTAGTAACGTTTGGAGTACTAGATATAATATTTGGTAATTTATTTAACATGCTTGGCGGAATAAATCCCCAAATTTCCTCTCCTGTAGAGGATTTAAAAGCATGTAAAATTCCCGCATTGGATCCTGCAAGAACGATCTCTTCTCTATTAGCACAAGAGCCACCACATACATTGCTGTTTACAAAATTAGAATAGTTATTAACGGTTCTATAATATCCATCTTGATAAATGTTATCGTAAGAAACAGAAGAAGATGGTGGCCCTACGATTGATATTTGAGAATGGTAAATATCATTTAATTTCCATCTAGAGTCTGTGGTGCTGCCGTCAGTATTCTGGTCATAGGTATCTATGCCTCTTACAAAATTTATTAAATTATCAACCTGCGCATCTGAGGATACTAAACTAGATGAGAATAAATTTTTTAACTCACTTCTGTAAGTAGTTGTAAAATTACTTATGCCAGTTCCGCTTACCCCTGTAGTCCATAAATTTCGACTAGACGCACTCTTGCTATTTAACAAAGTGCCCGCATCCCACTGTAAGCTACCAATCGTACCATTAGAATTTAATTGATATTTTTTTAAACTTCCTTCCCACTGCTTATTTTTTGCATAAGAAAAAGTGGATTGATACGTATAGTCTCCAAGAGTTATATCATTTGTAATTGCAGGTGTTGAAAAAGTTAAGGTTGATGAAATAATTTGATTAATGGCGCTCGTTAATGCCGCTAATAATTCGGCTTCATTGCTAGCATATAACGGCGTTGTGGTTTGTCCTGCTGTAGCTAAATTACTATAGTTTGCTGAGCTGCCACCAAGTGCAAGCCCTACTGCGAACGTTTTTATAGAAGGAGATTGGTTTGCTAAGGACGAAGCGGTAGTGTTAACTCCTGTTGGATTAGCCCATTCACCATCACTGATAACTATTAAATAGTTTAACTGACAGGATGCACCTGAAACTATAGGTGATGGATAGCCTGCGGAACCAGCAAAATAACTTTTAGCCAAGTTCAATGCTTCATTTAAATAAGTTCCTCCTAAAGGCACAACTTTATCTACATCTGTATAAATTGTTTTTGCTCCAGTTGAACTAATAGGAACTCTAATTCTCTGACCTCCAGAGCTGCTGCTCCAGGCATAAGGAGACCCCCATTCCATTAAACCAAAATTAGCACCAGAAGTAAGATCACTATTAGAAACTATTTTCTTAATAACACTTTTTGCAACATCCATTCTGCTTATTCCAGCAACTACTGTTGCGGATGTTAAGCTAGTTCCAAGTTTATAAATTTTATTTTGGCAGTAATCAGCAACGTAAATATTATTATTTGAGTCAATACCAATCCCACGCGGATCGCAAAAACTAGATGTTGTTGAATAGGAACCAATTGTTGATTGATAAACATAAGAAGAATTAAATTTTTGTACTCGCTTATTTCCATAGTCAACGGCATAAATATTGTTACTGCTATCAAACACTGCGTCCCAAGGAGCTTTGAAAGTTCCTGGTGCAGTATTACTATTAGATCCTGGTGAAAATGTGTAAGGCGCTGTATTAATATCAATTGCACCGTTAATTAAATTATATACTAAAATTGTCCTTCCGGTACCGTTGTTGTCTCCACATGAAACTAATAGTTTTGTTTTTGAATTATTTACATGCAATCCTGTAATTGCGGGACAAAGAGTTGCTGTAATATATGGTTCAAGATAATAACCTCTTATATAAGAGGCGTCGCTACGATTAAATAAATAAATATATGTAGATTGTCCGCTGGTAGTTGCATAAATATAATCACTTGTAGCAGCTACAGCCACAGCGCCTATTATGGCAGTTGTTGATCTTAGATAGTTTCCATTTAAGTCAAAAACTTTTACTCCGCGATTGTGAGCCACATATATTTCATTGCCATAAATTGCCAATTGATAAGGAAAGTGCAACCAAACAGAAGTGGAGGAATCAAAACATCCTGCTCCTATCTCTCTTAAATAAGTTCCTGAACTATTAAAAACCTGAATAGTGCAATAAGGATTAAACTGAAGAACATAAATATTTCCTGAGCTATCTGTTGCTATATCAATGGGTGATTGTACTGTTCCCTCACCGCCGGTTGAGTCCGTTCTCCAAGCCATACTCCCAGAATTATCCAGCATAATCATAATATTTGCAGGAGTGTCACTCGTTCCTGTTCCTGGTGGAGGTGATTTTGAATTAGCAGGAGTTGCTAAAATTAATAAAATAAAAATTATAATTTTTAAAATTTGTTCCATCTTTCTTTCTTTGAGTGATATTCAGAAATTTTATTCTGATACTTCTTTGAAGTAATCTGAAGGTCTTCTCTTGCTATATCTTTATTTACGCTTGCTTTGTAATTTGCGATCTCACTAACAGTCTGCCAAGTATGAGTCCCGCGCCAATTATTATAATCAAAACCCAACGAACGTTTAAAATTACCATAATGTCTAATACCCAAGTCCATTAAATTTCTGTCTTGCTGATTGAATCTCTCAAGTTTAATTTGAACTAATTCGTTATCGATATAAAAAAGTGTAACCATTGTACCTGCGAGTTGTTTTGAATTACAAAATGATTCAATCGGCACTGTAATTGTTAATCCTCCTGATGGATCAGAATGTTTTAATGCGAGAAGATTAATCCTTAAATTTTCTGAACGTGAGCCGAAATCTTGAAAATGAAAATTACAAGCAAATACTTTGTTTGAAAAAATTAAACAAAAAAACAAATAAAAAAAAATCTTTTTCATTTTAATGCTTTCACTAATACATCCAGTGCTGCAACTGGCGTGTTTTCAAATGGATTTAAAAGAGAAGGTTTTTTTCTTCCGCATGCATAAATTTTATAATAAAGACCTGTACTGCTGGAGGTGCCTTTATAATTAGACCCCTCAGAAATATTAGTTCCCGATGAGCCACTTCCACTTGCATTTATTTGTGTTGTAGTTTTATAACTATTACTTGCGTTGTCCCATGTTGGTGGATAACTAACAAACCAATAAAATTCAAAATTTTTATACTTAGCTTGATCGACATCTTGCGAATTAATTATGTCATTAAGGTTTTTTCCGCCGCTTGTTGCGTTACCCACTACGTAAGTACTAGAAAGAGTTGATAAATCACTGAAACGTGAAATAGGACACCAGCCTGTAACTCCTCCACCATCAAAAACTATTGGGTTTGCAGGAAGACCTTGTTTTCTCAACCAAGACTTTCCATCATTTACTGCTGTTTCTGCTGCATATAATGCTTGTTGATACTCATCTCTTCTTTCATTTTCTTTAAAATCCCCTGAAACAACCGTAACCAATGTCACCCCCATAATTGACATAACCACCAACAAAAGAATGGCTAGTACAAGTGCAAAACCTTTTTCATTATTATTATTTTTCCTTTTAATAAAATTTTTCATTTCAATTTCTGTATGTTTCTGGGGTAGATTAAAACACTTGCCATATCTCTAAAATTTTTATCGTTTGTAGAGACTGTTCTTTCTTCAACTTGAAAAGTATGAGCCTGGTTAGCACTATAAATCTCGCCGTTGCTCACTGTATTGTAAAGCACCGAAACTCTTAAATAATTTGCCTGGTTTGCAAGTGATGAGTCCAGCGCTGATCCTGAAGAGTCAAAGGCTTGCACCTTAAAGGCTTCCAAACCTTGCGTTGTAATAGGTTGATAATCGTAAAATCCTGTTAGATTATATGTATAGTCGCTATCATTTAGACAGTCTGCGGTCAGACACTTTGAAAATCTTCTTTTTAAAAATCCATCATTACTTTGTGCATAAGAAACTCTAACTCTAGTATTTCTATCTTGATCATAAATAACTTCTAAAACATCATTTAATCCGGACGTATAACTCCCTGGAGTGGAGTTTAGATTAATATAAGTATTTTTTCTAATAATTATTTTATTATTCATTGTTGTAAAAGGAGAAAAACTGATTCCACTTTGAATAGGTACTGTTGAAGTATAACCTGCAAGACGAACGTCTTTAGTAACTAATGTTAAAGTATTTCTCAAATCTTTGCTAACTTGAACCTTTGCTATAACGCTAAGATAAGTTTTTGAAAAAACAGAAAAAGAAAAATACATGATCGCAACCATCATGCTACCAACAATCATAGCAACCAAAACTTCAATTAAAGTCATTCCGCTATTATTTTTAAAAAAATTATTCAATTTTTGAAAATCCTAAGTATTTTTTTTGTTGTCCGCCGCCAATAGTAAAATTAATCGTCGCATTGATGTTGCTGTTAATTGTTGCAACTTTTTTATCTCCAGTAAGACACTTCGTTGTACTAGTGTTGGTGTCTAAGACTTTTGTAAATGTATCTAGCCAAATTTTTTGCAAACTGTTACTTGAAGTCTGAGCATTACAATTGTCTATATTTAAAGCATAAGTAGATAATGCACCTTGGTTAACAACCAAGGTCTCCATCATCATTTCAGATAAAAAATTTACTTTATTTCTCTGCAGCGTAACGTCGGCAGTTCTAACGGCGTAAACAGATAATTGCAGAACGGATACCAATCCGATTCCAACAATAACAATTGAAACTAACGCCTCTATTAAGGTTATTCCTTTAGAATTTTGTCCAATAACCATTCGCATAAGAATATCTCATTAGTTCCGGTCTCGCTGTTCTTTGAATAATTAAGTCATAGTAGGGGTCATTTGTGTTGACTTGCTGACAGGTAGAGCTGCTATTTTTGTCTTTATGGCAAAATTTTACATCACCAGCATAATTTGCAGTAAAGTTTTTTGAAAAACAAAAGTTAGCTGTAGCTACATTCATCTTAATGTTTGAAAATGTTGCGTACAGCTCCTGTGAAGAGCCAGAACTATAAGTATCAGTACCATCCCACTCAGCATCGTTGCTATTGCATGTTTGGTAGGCTTTATATTTATCTGGGCCTCTGTATCTAACTTTTACAATCAAACCATTGCCATTATTATTATCAAAAAATATTCCACCCATTTCATAAAGGTTACTTCCTAAATTATTTCCAATAGTTTTCACCATATCCATCATAGTCGACATGTCTTTTTCCATTTCTCTTTTCACTAGCCACTCTCTAACATTAGGAACTGCAACTAAAGAAACTATACCGAGAAGCGCTATCACTACTAACAGCTCCAATAATGAAAAAGCTTTAGAACTATTCAATCGCACCTGAAATTGCTCCACTTTGAGTTAAAACTTCAATGGATTTTTCCATAGTAATCATTCCATCTTTTTGTGAAGTTTGCATTACACTTGGAATTTGATGAACTTTTGCCTCTCGAATTAAATTTTTAATTGGAGGAGTACAAGTTAAAATTTCAAAAGCAGCAACACGACCTGAGCCATCTCTTTTTTTAATTAATCTTTGTGTAATAATCATTTTTAAAGATTCTGCGATCTGTGCTCTAATTTGTCCTTGTTGACCTGGAGGAAATACATCAATAAGTCTATTTATTGTGTTTGGAGCACCGCTCGTATGTAATGTTCCGAGAACTAAATGCCCTGTTTCTGCAGCAGTGAGCGCCATAGAGATTGTTTCTAAATCTCTCATCTCACCAACTAAAATTACGTCTGGATCTTCTCGTAATGCACTTTTTAAAGCACGTGCAAATGAGGAAGTTTGTTTACCAACTTCACGCTGCGAAATAATAGATTTTTTATCATGATGAATAAATTCAACAGGATCTTCAATTGTGATAATATTTTTAGAACGAAGTTCATTAATTTTTCCAACAATTGCAGCAAGAGTTGTAGATTTTCCAGATCCTGTTGGACCTGTAACTAATACTAATCCTTTATGCGCCTCAACAATCTCATACATGATAGGAGGTAAATTTAATTCCTCCATAGTTGGAATTTTGGTAACAATACGTCTTAAAACTACAGCAGTACCATTTAAAGTTTTAAAAAAATTAGCTCTAAATCTAAAATCAGCAAGATTAATAGCGCAGTCTAATTCATTATTTTTTTCAAAATTAACAACTTCTTCAGGTGTGCAGTTTTTTTTTAGCAATTCATCTAAATCACTCTTTTTAATTAAAGAGTTTGCATCTTGAAAAATTTCACCTAATACACGGTATGCAATATTAGAACCTTCTCTAAGATGAAAGTCAGATATTTTAAGGTTGTTCTTAGCTAATTCGCTTATTTTATTAATCATAATTATAAAATTTATGATTAATTATATCTAAAAATAATAGATAAAAAATGTATATTTTTATTATTTCTATAGCCATTATAAGCTACTACACAGCCGCCAAATAAAATACTGATGATCGTAAAAACTAAATGAACTTTATTAGGTAAAAACGTTTTATTTTATATCTAAACTTGATTTTTTATCCAGGAATATCAAAATAAGTTGTTATAACTTTATTCTCACCTTTATAATTTCCTACATTTGTACTTGCATACATTCTGGTGCGACTTACATCACACATGTTCATAAAACCTAGATCTGGAGTTTGATTACAAGAATAACCAATCATATACCCCTTCATTCTACTATCTCCAGCAACTGCACAACATCTCTCTGGGTCACCCCAGACATTTCTAAAACCGCTCCAAAAAAAATGTGCTGTGAATTGGACTTTTAAATTTTCAGCTCCTGTACTGCACTGAAAATTAGAAGCAGATCCATCAGGACCTGTTTTTAAAGTGACATATCCTTGCGTCTCACAAGAAATAAGTAAAGTTTGCATCTGTCTTATTGCCTGACTATGATCATAAGTTGCCCGATTTGATTTTGAGCTTCCTACAAATCCATCAAATGCAACTACACCTACTGCAGCTAATATTCCAATAATTGCTACAACAACTAAAAGCTCTATTAAAGTAAAAGCTTTAGACATAAAAATTAATAGTTAAGCTTTACTAAGGACATTCCTGCTTCACTAGAAGTATTTGCCCCAGCAAAATTTATTGGAGAGTTTTCCAGTCTCTGCGCATAACTGCATCCTCCGGCTTTGTAACAAGTGGTAATTTGTATACCTTCATAATCAATATTGGTTCCAACAGGAGTGGGATTTAAAAAAGTAACTCCTTGCTCAATTCCTGAGCCAGTTAATTTGTTAATACTGCTAAAACCGCCAATTGCAGTGCTGCCGGTATATGGATTAATAATTATGTTTTTTAAAGCTTTTTCAAGCGGACCACTACCATCAAAAGGTTTAAAAAAAAGATCAGCATCTTTAGTTGGGCACGGAACAGATTGGCTTAGAACTGAAGTTGCTTTTAAACGATTACATTTAGCAATCTCCCCTTCAATAAATTTAACAACATATTCATGATTTTTTTTAAGGGCTGCTTTTTTAGCTGATATCGTAAAATCGGTAAAATAAATAATTCCAATAGTTGCAATAATTCCGATAATTGCAACAACAACTAATAACTCAATTAAAGTAAACCCTTTTCTTTTATCCATCGCAGCTTGTTCTTGTGTAAATATTGAGGCTGGTTAAAGTTATCTGACAAGTTTTAGAAGTATGCTTTGCAGTTAATGTGTAAGCAGATCCATCTCCCGTGCTGCAAAAATAATATCTTTGTCCAGTAAGATTATCAGTTCCGCCAAATAAACTATTAACTATTGATGTGGTAGTGGCGCTCGTTGGTGTACATGTGCCTGATGTTCCTGAAGTTTGATAATAAGTACCGTTATTCGATTTGTATTCCATCTGTGCTAAGGTCATAGCACTCAAACTATTTTCAGCAGCTTTTTGTGCCGCAGATTCTGTGTGACCGTTAAAGGCCACTATACCAATGGATGATAATATTCCAATAATCGCTATGACTACTAAAAGTTCTAACAGTGTAAAACCTTTAGTAATCATAACTAAATATATTATTTTAATTATCCTCTTTCGTCAGTGATGGTAGCTGTAATAGTTTGTGTGGCGTTATTACTGTCTGTATAATTTGTCGTTAAAGTAATTGTAGCACCACTAGAGGTAACAATTGTTTGACCAATAGTGCTTCCTGACGTTGCAAAACCTAATGAGGTTGGATCGTAAGGATTTGTAAATTTTGAGTTATTAAAGTGATTTACAAAAGCAGTAACCATTGCAGCAGTTGTTGTTGAAGATTTTGCGCAAGTGACACTGTTTACTGTGGTGCTTCCAGAAGTTGACATTAAAGATAAACTTCCTCCTTGAATCTCACATTTTTTAAGTTCAGCACTCATTGATTTAATTGCTTGAGCATGATTTGCTTTAGTTGCATTAATCTTTGCACTTGTGGCAAAACCTCCGAAAGACACAACTCCTATTGCAGCTAAAATTCCAATAATTGCAACAACGACTAATAATTCGATTAATGTAAAACCTTTAATTGCACTTTTTCTCATATTTTAAATTCTCCTAGTTATTAATAAATTTATAACAAAATAAGCAAACAAATAAAATATATATTTAATATGTATTTTATTTAATAAGAGCGCCCACATTGAAAATTGGCGCATACATGGCAACCATTAGTCCACCAATAGTAATGCCCATAAAAACAATCATAATAGGCTCGATTAAGCTTGATAAATTGGTAACCGCAGTATCAAATTCTTCTTCATAATAACGAGCGATAGATCCGAACATATCATCTAAGCTTCCCGTTTGTTCACCTACTGAGATTAATTGTGCAAATGTTTGTGGGAATATTTTTTCTCTATGAAATAATTTTGTAAGAGATTCCCCAGAAAAAACACCTTTCTTTATATTGTCTAGACCTTCAATAACCAAACTGTTAGTAGTGATTGATTTTGCAATATCAATACTCTCAATTAAATTTACACCTGCTTGATTTAAGTTTCCAAGTACTAAAGCAATTCTTGCAAAAATAGATTTTTGAATAAGATTTCCAAAAATCGGCATATTCAATACAAAGCCATGCCATTTTTTTCTAATCTCGTAATTAGTTTTAATTAAATGTCTAAATATAAAAACACCTACAATAATTGAAACTAACAATAATCCCCCACCAAAAGGGCTTCTGATAAAATTACTAAGCCCAATAATAAAAGCTGTTGGCGCTGGTAACTTTACTCCCATGCCTTGATACATTTTAACAAATACAGGCACTACATTAATCAACATAAAAATAGTAACGCCAATTGCAACTGTAAATAAGGTTGCAGGATAAAAAAGTGCACTTTTAATTTTGGATTTTATTTTTTCTCTTTTTTCTAAACCAATGACAATTCTTTCTAAAAAAATATCTAGTTTACCACTGGCCTCACCTGCTTTTGTTAGATTAACATAAACGTTATCAAATACGGCTGGATGCTTTTCAAATGATTTGGATAAAATAATTCCAGATTCTAAATCTCTTTTTACTTCACCAACAATTCGTTTTAAATTTTTATGAGTAATCTGCTCCTCTAACATAATTAAAATATTTAACACTGGAAGACCCGCTCTCATCATTGTTGCAAACTGTTTTGTGAAAATCATTATTTCTTTTGCAGGAACACTTGTCTTTGAACCAAAATCAAAACTTGTTGTTTTTTTTATTTCAACTGTTGATTTTTTTTTCGATTTAATAAGTTTGGTGATTATAATTTTATCGTTTTTTAATTTAAACGCTGCCTCTTCTTGATTAAGTGCTTGAACTTCACCCTCTACATATTTGCCTGAAACGATACCTTTATAGTCAAAATATAACATTAAACTAAAAGCACTCTTTGATACTCAGCAAAGGAAAGGTCGCCTGATAATAATAAATCGTGACCCATTTCTTGCATGGTTCTAAAATTATTTTTTTTAGCTAAGGCCAAAAGTTCAAGTGTTCCAACATTTGCTAAAATTGCCTGTTTAATTTCTCTGCTAATATCTAAGACTTCATAGATTGCCATTCTACCTTTGTAACCTGACTGATTACATTTGTTGCAACCTTTGCCTTTGTAAATTTTTGCTCTTGCTGATTTTTCAGGACTCATTCCAATAGAGCTTAACAATTTAATATTAGCATTTTCATCAACCGTCTTACATTCAATGCACATTTTTCTCACCAATCTTTGCGCAAGGATCATCGTTAGAGCAGCTGAAATTAAATAATCAGGAGTGCCCATATTTTGAAGTCTTGTAATGGTGCTAATTGCATCGTTAGTGTGGATGGTGCTGAAAACTAAGTGTCCTGTTAGAGCAGCTTTTAGTGCAATATCTACTGTGTCTTTATCTCTAATCTCTCCAATTAATATTACTTCTGGATCTTGTCTTAAAAAAGATCTTAACGCAGTTGCAAAAGTGTACCCAATATCTTCTCGAACTTGCACTTGTGCTATTCCTTCCATTTCATATTCCACAGGATCTTCTGCCGTTAAAATATTTAATTTGGGGCTATTGATGTGTTTTAAAATACTATACAGCGTTGTTGTTTTTCCAGATCCGGTTGGTCCTGTAACCAAAACCATTCCTTGAGAAGAACTAATCGCCTTTAAAATAATTTTTAGATCATTTTCATCAAAGCCAAGTTGTTCAATTTTTTTTTCACCTGCGTTCTTGTTTAAAATACGCATCACTACACGCTCATTATTATTAGTTGGTAATATCGAAATACGCAGATCCACTTCTATGCTTTTATATTTAAAAGCAATGGAGCCATCCTGTGGGAGACGTTTTTCTGAAATATCTAATTTACTTAAAATTTTAATACGAGTGACAACAGCAGAATAATTTTCATTTAAAAATTTTGCAAATTTATCCATGTTGTTTAAAATTCCATCTACTCGATATCGAACACGAGAAGTTTTTTTAAATGGTTCAATATGAATATCGCTGGCGCCTGCTAATATAGCCTCGGTAATAATAGCGTGGCCAAATTTAATAACATCAGACTCGTTTTCAATGGGTGTTATTTCTTTATCTTCTTTAGCGCTTTCTAATTTAACATCTTCTAATTTTGAAAGATCAATACTTTCAATCTCTTGATCATTTTTTTTGATATCTTCACCATTTAGATTTTCATCTTTTTTTAATCTAGAAATAAAACCTTGAATATCTGATATGCTTGCAGCATATAATTCTGGCTCTAAGCCAGTAATCGTTTTTAAATTTTTAAGCAAACTTAGTTTTGATGCATCCGCAATTGCAATTTTAATATTTTTTCCTGAAATCTCGAAGGGTACAAGCGAATTTGTAACGATATAATTAATTGGAATAATTTTTTTTATATCTTGGCTTAAATTATGATCTTTTAAATTAACAACAGGCAAAGAATATGAGGTAGATAACAATTTTAAAATTTTTACTTCATCTGTAAAATTTAAATCAAAGGCTATTTCTAATTTAGTTTTTCCTGACTCTTTGCTGATTTCAGTGATTTTTTTTACTTGATTATAATCAACAACAGAATGCTCCATGAGCATGTTCAAAATGTTTTGCTCGCTGGACTGGTCTATTTTAATCATTTTTTTACTTAATTATTCTTGGCGCAAGAAATACGATTAGCTCATCTTGATCGTCGGAGACATCTTTGCCCATTGGTAAATTAAATAATGGAGTGCTATTTCGTGTTGTATTTTTTTGATCTATTTTAATTCCACCGATCACAATAATATCACCATCTCTTGCTAATAAATTTGTATTAATTTCCATTTTATTAATTGTGGTATCATTAGAAAAACTATCGTTATTTACTTTTACATTTATTAAAACATTTCCATCGCCAACAACGCTTGGTGTTACCTCTAATTTTAAAGCTGCTTCTTTAAATATTGTGGTTGTTCCACTAGAAGAAGTTGATTGGAAAGACTTCTCATCTCCTTGGGTAATGGAAGCTTTTTGATTGTTAATAGTGAAAATTTTAGGATTAGATAAGATAGTAGTTGAGCCCTCTGTTTGCAGTGCTGTTAATTCTAATTTTAAAGCTGTCGCTCCAATTTGTCTTAAAATTCCAATCCCACTTGTAGCTCCAGCAACTGGAAAATTAAATAAACTTCCGGCAGCGCCGCCTAAACTTACACCTGCTGCTCCTCCAGCAGCTCCTCCAGCTAAACCTTCTGTTGTGGTCGTAACGCCATTTCTAACTCCTTGCGTTGCCAGTGCAATTCTTGATCCAAGTTTTCTTTCAAAATTTGAGCTAGCTTTAACAATAAAAGCTTCAATTAAAACTTGTTCGGTAATCGTATCAATTTGTTTTACAAATTTATCAACGATATCAATGTCAGGTTTTCTTCCTCTAACAAGAATAGATCTTGTGTAATCTTCAATGGTAATTTTAAGTTGAGAAGTTGTTTGCACCGACCCTCCTGCTGCACCACTAGATGCACCGATTGAAAATAATTCATCTAAAGTTTTTTTAGCTTGAGCTGGCGTAATGTAGAATAATTTAAACATTTCAGTCACTACTGGCTCAACCGATGTTTCTAATGCTAAACGTTTACTTAAAGTATCGGCCATTTGAGATTTGAATTGATATTGCTGTGTTAATTTTTCAGGAGATTGAACTCTAATAACTCTAGCCTCTGTATCAAAATCACCTGCAAAATTTTTAATATCTAGTACTGCTTGAAATGCCTTATCCCAAGCGACATTATCAAGTTTAATGGAAATGGTGCCGCTCACTTCTTCACCTATTAGAACGTTTATCTCGCCAATTTCTCCCAAAGCTTCGAGAACATTTCTAATTTCAACATTATTGAAATTTATACTCACATTTTGTTTTAAATTTTTATATTTGCTACCGACCCCAATAAAGCTTCTAGTTTCTTCAGAGGTAATGTTTTTTCTCTTACTTTCTTGAGCTTTTTTATATTCTTCTGTTTCGCTAATTGGTTTTGGTCCAAGTTTTGCCATTTCCTCTATTTCTTTTCTTGCTTGTTCCAAAAGTTCATCAGTATTAATTAAGGGCTTTTGCACTTGTTGCTGCGCACAAGCTGATAAAAATAATAAAACCGAAAGTATTAAAATATTTAATTTCATTTTTTTAATTTCCCTTTGATTTTTTCAACATCGATATCACTTACTTTTTCCATTTGCGGTTTATCTAGATCACTATCTTCTCTGATAATCTTTAGGTCCTGATCAGGATTATAAGAATCATCTACCGGTTCTATTTTTTCTTTTTCTTTTTTAGTATTTGATTTCTTAATATTTTCTTTTTTTGTTTTGTTTAAACTTTTCTTAAATTCTTTTTCTTCCTCTTCTTGAATTAACTTAATTTGTCTTTTTTCTTCTTCTTCGAGTAGTTTAATCTGTCTTTTTTCCTCTTCTTCATTAAATTTCATTTGCCTTAGATCTTCTTCATCAAGCTCTTGAATTGATATATTGTCTTTAGTAACAGGCTCTTCTTTGCTTGTAGGAGCTGGGTCTGCTTTTTTAGTTTTCTTTGTGCTTGGCTTAGGTTCCACTGTCTTTTTAACAGGAGCTTGTTTTTTAGGGGCAAGCTTTGGAGCTAAAGGATCAACATTTGGATCTAGTGAATTTTCTAATTGTTGCTCTAATTTAATAGGTTTTTTAGGTGCCGCCTTCTTTCTTTCAACAGGTTTGATGACATTATTAAAATAAACCTCATACTCATTATTATCTAAGCTTGAAACTAAGATTTTATCTTTCTGAATTTCTAATATTTTGTATTCAGAATTAATTTTATCATTTCTTTTGAAACGATTAACTTGTCCCTGCGCAGATTGCATTATTGCAACTCTTTTTGTCTCACCAACAATAATTCCAACTAACGTTTGGTCAACAAAATTTGCAAGATCTGGATTAGTATTTACATCAATGCTTGCTGTGCTGGCGCTTCCGCTAAATGGATCTATTAAAATTTGTTCTGTTTTTTCTTTTTTTGGAGCACCTTGTGCTTGGTTAGGATCTTGAATTGTTGATGGTCCTTTATTTGGAGTATTTGCGCCTATATTTACTGGACTTACAGGAGTTACATTAGCCGGTGCTTGGGGTTTGACATTATTCTGTTGTGCCCACGCAAATGGGGTTTGCAAAATCAAAAATAAAATAAAAATTTTAATTAAATTCATCTGGCAATCCTACAATTGATATTGCGACATCTGCTGTTACAGAATTTGTTTTGTCGCCTTGGTTAACTGTTATTTTTTCATTATCAAAATTTACAAATTTATTAGATCTTGAAAGCGCTAATCTAAATTTTAAATAGCCGATATAACTTCCTTTAATTTGAAAGGTTACCGGAATTTTATAATAATACTGACCGCCTGGAGCTGTGGGCTTACCATCTTTGCCAACGGTAGGTGTTCCGCTAACATTAACTTTTTGTGCATTCCCTTTAACTAAATTAGTAATATTTAATCCATTGGATGTCGCGTACGTACTTAGGTTTTGATAAAGCTCTTCACTTTCTTTTTTACTAAAAAAAAGATTTACGCTGTTTGTTACATTTTTAAATGAATTCAATTCGTTTTGTAAATTTGCAAAATTGGCGTTGTATTGCACAGTTTTCTTTTTGTAATCATCCATAGTTTTAATTCTAAGACTTTGTTCTGCAAGTTTTGGTGATAACCAAACTGAATAAATCGTAAAGTTTATAAAAAATATAACTAAGCCTATTGCAACTTTTGTTACAAAAGTTTTGTCTTTGAATAATTCTTTATAAGATTCAAAATAACCTTTTAAATCTTCTAATTTAAAATTCTTCAATTTATCAAAATTAATATCCATTAGCTTGGCCTCACTTGACATAAAATTACAAATGCTTTTGAAGGAGCAGCTGAAAGTCCTTGCTGCTGACCTGCTACATTCACCGATGATAAAGTTGCTGAAGCAATTGTTTTTTGCTTATTAAGCGCTGCTACAAAATTTAAAATATCTTGATCTGAAAACGCTGTTCCTTCTATTTTGACATTTAAATTGCCATCATATTCAATTTTTGAAAATCGAACTCTGGGTTGCGTGCTGTTAGAAATCTGTACTAATGTTTGATAAGAACTATTTTGATTGGATCTTAAAGTAGTGCCAATTTGGCTTGATTGTTTTAGTAAATTAACCTGTCTATTAATTGTTGAATAAGGGGCGTTAATTTTAATAAATTCAGCTTCGATCGCTGCAAATTGTTCTAGTTTTTTATCATTATAATAAATTCTAAAGAATGAAAATGCAGTTAAAAATATATAAAGAGCAACAAGTCCAAGTGCAAAATTCTTAAAAGCAAATCCTGATAAGAATTTAAATTTAGCCTGCTGACGAATAGCATCACGATTAGGCAAAAGGTTAATATTTTTAACTGCAGTTACAAATTTATAATATCCAAATACATCTAATTTTCTGTAAGCAAGGCCGATTGCTGATGTGAAGGGTGATTTATTTTTAATATCTGTTTTTTCTTTATTATATTCTGGAACAGTAACCTCGGATAATGGATCTAAAATATTCACTCCAATATTTAAAATATTATTTTTAAACATTTTCATAAATACTTCATAATTTTTCAAAGAAGTAATAATTTTAATATCTGAAATTTTAGACTGAAATTTTGTTTCATAATCAGCAATCGCTTGCTTAATTTGTAAAGTATATCTTCGGATAAGATCTTCTGCTTCTTGAGGGATATTATTTTCAGTTACAGATGTTAAAATTGATTTTTCTTGCGGACGTAAAAAGATATCTGTGATGATTGGAATGCTATTATGAATAATAATTAAATAATTTTCTTCTAATCCAAATTCTAAAATTGCTGATTGTGGTTCTATTTCTTTACTCTCTTTAAATAGTAATCTTGTTTTAGATCTTTCATCTACTGCATTTTTTAAAGTAAAACATCGAACGTCAATGATGATAGGATTAAGTCCTGCTTTTTTAAATAATGCAGAGTAACCGTTCACATCAGATAATTTTGATGCAACAAATAAAATATCCATTAAATTTTTTGCACTATCGCGGTTAATGACTTGATGGAAAATTGAATAGTCGTTTAAATTATCTGATAGTTGAATTAAATTTTCCCACAAAGAATTTGTCTCAACCGCATTTTTTAATTCTTCCTCTGTCATCAACGGACTTGTTACAACTCGAATGATGGCGCTTGTGACTGGAATTGAAAGAGCAACGTTTTTAGTTGTAATATTTGCATTAGCAAGCGCTAACGTTATTTCTGAAACTAAATAATCAGGTGTGTCTAATAAGTTTTCTTTAAGCTTTGTTTGATCTAAAAATCGATAAGAAAATTTATCAAGGATCCATTTTTCATCAGATTTTTTACTTGCTTGCGCCACATGGATAGCTTCATGACTAATATCAATTCCAACAACTTCTTCTGTAGTTGCATTAATTTTGCTAATTTTACTTGAGAAAAAATCTGAAAATTTTTTTGATAAGTCGCTTAAAGAACTATTTGCAGATTTGTTTCCATCTACCCCTTGTAACTTAGACTTTGGGAAAAGTGCAAATTTGACATTCTTTAACTTAAACTTGTCTAGCATGAATATTATTAAAATCCCCCAGATAACTATTTAAAACTGGTTGATTTGAGCACAGATTAACAACCGTGACAAGAATTTATTTATATAAAATATAGATATTTTTTGTATGCTTTATCAATTTATATATAAAATTTTTATACAACTGATCAAATTTTACAGAAACTACTGTCGTAAATTCTTGCTGATTAAATTAGAATAACGAGTGTGAGGGGTCTTAAATAATTAGTGACTTAAAATAAAATTAAGCATTTTTTTGTGGCTTTCCACAAGACTTTTGCTTGGAATGATCACTTTTTCTCTCTTATCTTGTTTTGAAATAACTCTAGTAACAATTCCAGCTTTTTCAGACTTTTTGATAAGATTTAAAACAGCATTACGTGAGCCAAATTTAGGATCAATCCCTGTAATGATCTGTTCTGCTGTTAAAGGCTTATTCTCATAATAACCCTTCATAATGTTATAAAGAACTAAAGTTCCATAACCAGATACTTTGAAATTTAAGATATTGGCGTCAGTTGCTACAATATTTTTGTACTTATCTAAAAACCTATTGTTATATTTAACAATTTTTTGCTGTTCCATATATAATTTATATACAATTTTAATATATTTATTCAATAGCAATTTATAGAGAAAATTAAGGGAATTAAGAACCGTGTATAAATTGTATATATAAAACTTATTATTTTATACCCCCGCCAGACCTTTAAAACTACTCTTGCAATTAACTGTTAACTTGATCGGAAACATATAGTCTAAGTAATATGAATTTAAAAACTTTATTAATAATCAGTTTATCTTTAGGACTAGCTAACTGCGCTTCTATTACAGGAGAAAATTATCAGCCAATTAATTTAACTGCCAAAGATGATAAATCTAACTCAGTTGAAGGAGCTAATTGTGTCTTAGTAAATGATAAAGGTTCTTGGGAAGGTAAAACTCCATCCTTTGTAAATATCACAAGATCAGCAGAAGACATGTCGATTACTTGTAAAAAAGCTGGAATGCAAGATGGTTTAGTAAAAGCAGTGTCACGAGCTAGAGGAAGTATGTGGGGAAATATTGTTTTTGGTGGAGGAGTTGGAGCACTCATAGATCATAGTAAAGGAACCGGATATGCTTACCCAGACCAAATACAAGTCATCATGGGAAAATCTAGAACTCTTGATAGAGATGGCACAACAAACACTCCTCAATAATACTTTTAAATAAAAATTATTTTAGCAATACATGCATATAAATGTGTGTACCTATGACTTCTTTTGTAAAAGTTTATTAGTCTAATATTTTATATTACTGTATCTTCATTAAGATAATATTTAAGAGATATAAAATGATTGTAAATGCTGATTTTGCTTTAAAGGCAGTAGTACATACTCAAACTATGCCTTGGGAAAAATCACCTATTGAAGGTGTTGAGAGAAAATATTTAGACCGTGTGGGTGGTGAAGTTGCGATCGCAAGCACTGTTGTTAAATATGCGCCAAATTCCTCTTTTACTCGTCATGCTCATGGAGGCGGTGAAGAAATA
>Ga0214921_10004121_pt1 | contig 21715 bp, 20 predicted proteins | sample LL1505_MetaG_FD_177992 | JGI IMG/M metagenome (GOLD analysis project Ga0214921, IMG submission 177992) | Freshwater microbial communities from Lake Lanier, Atlanta, Georgia, United States - LL-1505 | ecosystem: Environmental > Aquatic > Freshwater > Lake | place: USA: Georgia | collected... | reverse complement strand
GAAAATCAGGCCAACCTAAAGACAAAACCCTCACCATTTCTAGTGAGGGTTTGCTTTTCTGGTGGGCCCACCAGGACTTGAACCTGGGACCAAAGGATTATGAGAGCAGACATCCAAAGAAAACCATTAGGATTTCAAGAGCTTACGTCGCTTCATTATCGGTGTGTGAGTATTTGTGTGACTAGATTAACAAGATCACAAGAAGTAATGCCCCACTTATTGGTTTTCAAAACCACAGGATTTTTGGAGCAACCATCTAACACCTCGTTGCACCAAATTTTGTTTAAATAGATGAGCATTAATTTATGTAATTCTTTAAAGACGAAAATTTGGAGTAATTGCCTAAATATCTGGTTGCTCCATAAAAAGCTTTCCGAAAAATTTACGCCGCTGTACCCTCCCTAATTGATTGATCCAAGCATCCCCGTGGCAGAGCTCATCTGTCGAGTCACCCTGATCGAGTCTTTCCTCAATCACCATACTTGGGAAAAGTGATTTGAAATCCATCACCTTAAAAATCCCTCGACCAGAAAGATGTCTTTTGATCGTGCTGCGCTTTCAGTATCAGCTGCAGTAGACGGAATTGGTGCCGTTTTAGAGAGTGTGCGCTTTGCCGAGAGAGAGCTTTCACGCGGAGAGCTTGTAGAGCTTGGGAAAGACATCTTCTTACCGACTATTGATAGAACCCACTTTCTATCCTTTAAATCAAACACAAAAAATAGTCCAAAAATTAAACTCTTTAAAGAGTGGCTATGCGCTAAAGCAGGGGTTGCTGCAAACTAAAATATAGTCATTTTATTGGCGGAATAATTTTTCCATTTCACGTCGAAATTGAATTGCCTGGTGAGTAGCATCGTACTCAACATCACTCCAGCACACCGGCTTTCCTATTGGAATCTCCTTATTGAGAATCATATTGTGTGCCAAACCAATCGGAAGCGCTCCAAGCTTTAATGAATCAGCGGCCGTCATGAGTTTTCCATAAACCGTGAAACCACCCTCTCCATCAAGCTTCTCACCTACTTTTAATGAACGCTTGGCGGTAGCAACAACATCACCCTTCCAGTCACCAGTTGCACCCGTTGCCTCCCCACGTACCGCAATACTTGCCACAGAGATGCCTAGCTCCAAGCCAATTAAATGGTAAGGCTTATACATCGCCGCATATTTACCGGTGCTATCTGTCTTTAAGCCATATTGTGCGAAGCACTCAATTACATATTGACTTGGTGCCTCAAATACCGCAAAAACGCCCCAACGCAGATCTCTAAATACTGGACGGCCATCTCTCTCAACTGAAGACACCACTTCAACGGTTCCCTTTTGAGTCAAAATACCCCCCTCTGATATTGGGCGGAAAATATATGGTAAATCATCTACGCCACAAGGTGGAAACTCTAGCCCATTACTCGGAGGATTTAAATCGCAAGCATTTGATACGGCTGCCATTTCCAGTGCTGATTTAGTTCCATCTAAAAATGAATTGAACATTTGTGCATTAAAGTCGCCACCAGCCACTTGCTCCTCAGAAAAGCCATAGTGACCCCAGACGGTATCGGGTGTCGACTGGTGATAGATGGGTAAATATTTAGTGCCTTTACCAGCACACACCACTTCTAGGCCAATGGTTCTTGCCCAATCTACTAATTCTGCAATGAGGGCAGGCTGATCGCCTGAAGCCATTGAATAAATTACGCCAGCTTCTGCTGCTTTGCGCGCTAGCAAGGGTCCAGCTAGAACATCTGCCTCAACGTTGACCATGATGATGTGCTTACGCTGATCAATACACAGTAGCGCATGACGAATACCAGCAGATGGACTGCCTGTGGAGTCAATCACAATATCAATATGCTCACTAGCAATCATTTTTTCTGCATCATCAGTCACAAAAGTGGCTCCTGACTTAGCTGCATCCTGGAGTGAAGTAGCGCTATAACGAGCTGTATCCCAACCTATACGAGCAAGAGATTTTTTTGCACGCGCAGGAGATAAGTCGGCAACTGCAACGAGATGAATGCCTGGGGTTCGTGGCGCTTGTGAAAGATACATAGAGCCAAATTTTCCAGCACCGATGATGCCCACACGCACGGGATTATTGTTAGCGGCGCGGGCTTTGAGCTTTTGAATAAGGGACATCTAAAAATCTCCAGTCAATTCGGTATTAAGTAGTAGGTAATAGTCGGATGATCATAAGGTATCAATAGAAAAGATTATTTTTTCAATGATTTTTTTGCTACCTTATAAATACTTTCTGCATTGACGCCAAAATACTCGCGTAGTGCAGCTCTCGTATCACTCCTACCAAAACCATCGGTACCGAGCGTAATGTATCCCCTACCTTCAGGAATATAGGCGCGAATACTTTCTGGGAGTGCATGTACGTAGTCTGTAGCAGCCACAATCGGGCCACGACCCTCAGTAAGCGTTTGGCTAATAAATGCTTGTTCGGTACCGGTCTCACCAGAAAGTCTTGCCTGTTCTTTTACCTTGCCATCTCTAGATAATTCACTCCAACTGGTCACACTAAAGATGTCGACATTGATGCCAGTATTAGCAAGCTTATCTGCTGCCTTCAGTACCTCGGTCATGATGGCGCCGGAACCCAGCAAAGTCACGTAAGACTTACTATCCCCATTGCTAGCTTTCACCGTCTTTAATTTATAGCAGCCACGAATCACACCCTGCGCTACATTTTCAGGCAAATCAGGCTGGGCATAGTTTTCATTCATGAGAGTGATGTAATAGAAAACATCTTTTTGGTCAACGAGCATCTCTCGCATACCTTGATCCATAATGACTGCTAACTCGCCAGCAAAAGCAGGGTCATAAGCTTTGCAATTCGGAATAGTTCCAGCAACGAGCTGGCTACTGCCATCTTGGTGCTGCAAACCTTCACCGCCCAATGTTGTTCTACCAGAGGTTGCTCCTAATAAAAATCCTCTAGCGCGCTGATCAGCGGCTGCCCAAATAGCATCGCCAATACGCTGAAAGCCAAACATCGAATAGTAGATATAGAAAGGTAACATTGCGATGCCATGCACACTATAGCTGGTTGCTGCAGCAGTCCAACTGGCAATCGCTCCTGCCTCACTGATACCTTCTTCCAGAATTTGCCCATCTAATGCTTCACGATAGCTAAGCACTGAACCAATGTCTTCTGGTTCATAACGCTGACCCGCGCTGGAGTAAATACCAACCTGTTTAAATAAATTGGCCATACCAAAGGTCCGTGCTTCATCTGCAACTATCGGCACTACTCGAGGACCAAGCTCTTTGTCTTTGAGCAAGTTTCCAAGCATGCGGACAAAAGCCATTGTCGTTGACATCTTTTTGTCTTCAGCCTTAATTGCAAAGGCTGCATATGAATTGATATCTGGGACATTTAATTTGTTGCATTCTGAATAGCGCTTAGGCAACTGCCCGCCAAGCTTAGTTCGTTGCTCTTTTAAATACTTCAGCTCTTCACTATTTTCATCGGGCTTAAAGAAGTTAAGGTTAATAGCCTGCTCATCCGTTAAGGGCAAATTGAATCGATTGCGATAGGCAATCAATGCTTCGTCATCTAATTTTTTCTGACTATGGGTGGTCATTTTTCCTTGTCCAGCATTGCCCATACCGTAGCCTTTTTTGGTGTGGGCTAAAATTACCGTTGGCTGACCAATATGATTAGCAGCGGTTTGATAAGCTGCATGAATTTTGACTAAATCATGACCGCCCCTTTTGAGCCGATCAATTTGCTCATCTGTCATACCCTGCGCAAGGCGAGCTAATTCCTCATTTTGACCAAAGAAATTCTTACGATTAAAGCTACCGTCTTTTGCAGCAAAGGTTTGCATTTGTCCATCAACAGTTTGAGCAAATGCTTTAACTAGTGCTCCAGTAGTGTCTCTAGCAAAAAGCCCATCCCAATCACTACCCCATACCAACTTAATGACATTCCAACCAGAACCTCTAAAGAGTTTTTCGAGCTCATCAATAATTCTTCCATTGCCGCGTACTGGTCCATCTAAGCGTTGCAAGTTGCAATTAACTACCCAAACCAAGTTATCGAGCTTTTCTCTAGATGCTAGTGTCAGAGCGCTCATACTTTCTGGCTCATCCATCTCACCATCGCCAAACACACCCCACACTTTTCTAGTAGAGCAATCTAATAATTTACGATCGCTGAGGTAGCGCATAAAGCGTGCATGGTAAATCGAGCTAATGGGCCCAATTCCCATTGAGCCAGTTGGGAACTGCCAAAAATCAGGCATTAACCAAGGATGTGGGTAACTTGATAAGCCCCTTGCTCCAGATTCAGGTGCAGTAATTTCACGCCTGTAATGTAAAAGATCGTTTTCTGTAAGTCTTCCTTCTAGATAAGCGCGGGCGTAGACCCCGGGAGCGCTATGAGGCTGAAAGAAAACTAAGTCCCCACGCTCTTTAGCATCTCCACCCTCAGCTCTTGCGCGGAAAAAATGATTGAAGCCCACTTCAAATAAATCTGCTGCGCTAGCGTAGCTGGCAATATGGCCGCCTAACTCCCCATAAGCCTCATTTGCTTTTGCAACCATGGCAAGCGCATTCCACCTCATCAAAGAAGCGAGTTTTTCTTCAATCGCTAGATCTCCGGGGAAAGGGGGTTGATGATCTACTGGGATTGAATTGACATAGGGAGTCACTAAATCTGGTACCCAATTTATTTGACTTTTATTGGCTAGCTTAAGCAAATTATCCAAAATAAATTTAGCCCGAGCACTATCGCCCGAGGCTAGCAAGTCCATAAATGCGTCGTTCCACTCCGCAGTTTCAGCAGGATCGGTATCAACGTGCTCAAGATTTAAGTATTTTTTAATGTCGGGAGCATTCATAAAAATTCCTCTTTAACTTTTGATGTTTTAAATTCATAGCATCACCTTACGAAAATCACCCAATAACTGAGTGAGGTAGGTGGTGAAGTATGTGGCTAAAGCGCCATCAATTACACGATGATCTGCAGTCATGGACAGTGGGCAAATCAAACGTGGCACAAATTGTGCGCCATCCCAAACTGGCTTAATTACAGACTTGTTCACTGCCAAGATAGCCACTTCAGGTGCATTCACAATCGGGGCGCAGTAGGTTCCACCAATTCCGCCCAATGAAGAGATCGTAAAGCTTGCGCCTTGCATCTGATCAGGCTTCAGTTTTCCCTCGCGAGCCAGTATCGCTAGCGCAGTAGTTTCTGCCGCAATCTCTCGAATACCTTTCTGATCCACGTTCCGAATCACCGGAACGACTAAGCCACCTTTGGTATCTACAGCAAACCCAATGTGAAAATATTTTTTCAAGATGAGGTCTTCACCATCCAGCGAGGAGTTAAAGCTTGGGTACTTCTTAAGAGCAACAACTGCAGCCTTAATTAAGAATGCTAATAAGGTAATCTTTACCTTGTCCTTTTTATTTTCTTGATTTATCGATGCACGAAATTCTTCAAGATCAGTAATATCTGCATCATCGTGATAGGTTACCGCCGGAATCATGGCCCAATTACGCGCCAGATTAGTAGCTGAAATTTTCTGAATTCGGCTTCGAGCTTGGTGCTCTATTTCTCCAAACTTTGAATAGTCAACCTTAGGCCAGAGCAATAGATCAAAACCTGCAATGCCTTGATTCGCCCGTGCAGCTGAACCTTCTCTTGCCAACATTGAGCGCTTGATAAATTGCTGAACATCTTCTTTGATAATTCGGCCTCTTTGGCCGCTACCGCTAACTTGCTGAATCTCGACACCAAGCTCCCGAGCATATTTTCTTGTTGAGGGGCCGGCCCAAAATTGAGATCCAGTACCCGCTTGATCCCTTTCTAGCAAATTCTCAACTTCAGGAAATGCAATCTCAATACCCACAACTCCTCCAGCCATTAACAGGTGTTTCTAAGTCTATATTCTGTTAGATTACAAACAAAATAGGATGCTAATTAATAGATAAAAATCATTATTTTCAGCATAATATGCTGTTATATATGATTTTTAAGGAATTTTATGAAGCTAGATCTTATAGATGTCAGAATATTGAACGAACTTCAAAATGACAGTTCCCATAGTAATGTGGAACTAGCAAAACGGGTTCACTTATCCCCATCGCCATGCCTCATGCGTGTCAAAGCACTTAAAGACAAGGGTGTGATTAGAAGCTATGTTGCACTAGCCGATCCTAAGGTTTTGGGTCTAGGCTTAAACGTCTTTATCTCTATTAGCCTTAAAGAGCAATCCAAAGAAGCATTGGCCGAATTTGAACAGCGCATTTCGGAACATGATGAGGTCATGGAGTGCTACCTGATGACTGGAGATAGTGATTACCTAATCCGCGTTGCAGTTGCTGATATGGGGGCACTGGAAAAATTTATTTTAGAACAACTAACGCCAATTGCTGGAATTGAAAAAATTCGTTCTAGCTTTGCCTTAAAGCAAGTACGTTATAAAACTGCCCTGCCATTGCCAAAGTGAATTTTTATTATTTTTTTTCATAGTACTTAATCAGCATTACTAGGGTCCACAATAATACCGTCACAAACATGGAGTACTTGTCAAGCGATAAAGCTAGAAAGGGTATTACTTACATACTAGGATTAAAAAGTAGGCTAATTCTTTACGGGCAGTCTTTATATCTAATGATATGGCCATTGAAAATGTGCCGTAAAAAAATAATTCGAATTAATAAACCAAGGACTAGCTTATGATAATTAATCCAATCGCTTTAGTCTTTTCGGCTGGCCAAGTAGCGCACACCTTTCGCGCCATAACGCTCAGAATGTAATTGATTTGGCTCTAAATGAAAGACATCCCCAGATCGATAAACAGTCGTTTTTCCATTAGTCTCGATCTCTATTTCCCCATCGAGAACAAGAGCCATGGGCTCAAAATCATGACAATGCGGGCCTAGCCCACCGGCATCACGCTCAACCAACACAGGCGTAGGAAATCCTTTTTCTTTTAAAAGGGCCTCAAAAGTGGTGAGATCTATAGACATGTATATATTTAATATTAATATAAGTAAAAAAAATCCCAACCCGAAGGTTGGTATTTTCATTTCTGGTGGGCCCACCAGGACTTGAACCTGTTCTAGGAGGCTAGATTACGTAGCCTTCATACTCCGTGGTCCATACCCCTAAACTACCGCCTTAAAGTTTGATGAATAAAATTTTCTAAACTCTTAAATAGTTCATCTGATGCTATTTCAGCAGCTTTTGAATCGCCTTTTGTGATTGCCAATGCAAGGTTTGCATGCAGCTTCCCAGACTCAGCATCATCTTGGCTTTGATGATAAACAAACCAGAATCTTCGCGATAAAGAGTCCAAAGAGCCCAACGCTTTAGATGCAAACTCATTTCTTACGCAAATAGAAAGGTGATCATGAAAGGCTTTATCTGCTTGCAAAAGTGCTTGCCCATTTGCAGTCTTAACGGCATCTAGTAACTGATCAGCAATTACCTGCATCTGCATGCGCTCCTCATTATTTGCACGTCTTGCAGCAGACCCAGCAGCAAATCGCGATACTACGCTTCTAAATTCCAAAAGTTTTAGCTGATCTGCAATATTGATTTCAGTGACAACAATTCCCCTGCGAGGGAGAATATTGACTAAACCCTCTCTAGCTAACCTTTGGAGGGCTTCTCCGATTGGCGTTCTACTGACTTGTAACATCTTGCTCAATTCTGATTCGGAAAGTACCTGCCCCGGCTCAAATTGAAGAGTTACGATCATTTCTTCAAGCTCAGCGTAAACCTTTTCACCCAAACTAATATTGTCAGCTTTTATAAGGGTTAATCGCTTAGTGCTATCTACAACTTTTAATTCAGATTTCTTTAATTTCACGGCGGAATTTAACTTTTTAAAATAGTGAGGTATTACACCCCACTATTTTCACCTGAAAACAGATCATTTATAACTTTATATCCACATTTTTAGTCTCTGGTAAAAAAATTGCCCCGAAAATAACCGTTACTGCAGCAATGATCACCGGGTACCAGAGCCCATAGTAAATATCACCCTCTAACGCCACAAGCGCAAAGGCTGACGTAGGCATTAGTCCGCCAAACCATCCTGTGCCAATATGGTAGGGCAACGAAAGTGAAGAATAGCGAATTTTGGTAGGAAAAAGTTCAACCAAGGCTGCTGCAGTTGGCCCATAGGCCATCGTCACGTATATCACGAGAATAAATACCAGTAAGAAAACCATTGGTTTATTTATCTCGTCAGCATTAGCTTTTGGTGGGTAGCCAGCCTCCGCAATCGTGGAGCTTAACTCTTTCGAAAAACTATTCATTTTTAGAGTTGATTCCTCTTTAGAAAGTCCTACAGAATCAAAAGATTGAATAGTCTTATCGCCAACTTTAACGCTCGCAATTGTTCCAGGCGCTGCATTCTCTACACGATAATTAACAGATGCGGCTACCAACTTAGCTTTTGCAATGTCACATGAAGATATAAATTTCTTAGTACCAGTTGGATTAAATTGAAATTGACAATCTGCTGGATCCGCAACAACCACCACAGGAGAGTTTTGCAATGCCATTTCTAGAGCCGGATTTGCGAAGTGTGTAAGACCTTTAAATATCGGAAAATAAGTCAGTACAGCCAATGCCATACCGGTAAGAATAATTTTTTTTCTTCCAATCCGATCTGATAGTATGCCAAAAAACAAAAAGAATGGGGTAGCTAGTAACAGTGCTCCAGCTACAATTAGAGTAGCAGTAATACTATCTACCTTAAGCGTTTGCGTCAAAAAAAGAAGTACATAAAACTGACCCGTGTACCACACACAGCCAAGACCAGCAGTGATACCAAATAATGCAATTAATACTATTTTTAAATTCTTCCAATGCAGAAAAGACTCGGTTAATGGAGCTTTTGACTCTGTACCCTCTTCCTTCATTTTTGTAAATATGGGTGACTCACTCATAGATAAGCGAATCCATACAGAAACACCAAGCAAAATAATTGATAATAAGAACGGAATACGCCAACCCCAATCACCAAATGCCGCCTCACCCACGAGCAGTCTTGTTGATAGGATAACTAATAATGATAGAAGTAGACCCAAGGTTGCAGTTGTTTGTATCCAAGCAGTAAAATGACCGCGTTGATTATCAGGCGCATGCTCTGCAACATAGACTGCAGCCCCGCCATATTCCCCACCGAGCGCGAGACCTTGTAACAACCGAAGCGAAATAAGAATAACTGGCGCCGCAATACCAATACTCTCATACGCGGGCAATAAGCCAACGCAAAATGTCGATAAACCCATGATGATAATTGTCATCAAAAATGTATATTTGCGTCCAATCATATCTCCGAGACGACCGAAGACTAATGCGCCAAATGGTCGAACTATAAATCCCGCTGCAAATGCTAGTAAGGCAAATATCAGCCCAGTGGTTGGATCAGCTTTTGCAAAAAACTGCTTAGCAATCACAGCTGCCAATGACCCATATAAAAAGAAGTCATACCATTCAAATACTGTGCCTAATGATGAGGCAATGAGTATTCGCTTCTCATCTTTGGTAATAGGTCTTTTATTATTTTTTACTTCACTTAGATTTGCAGTTGTCATTTAACACTCCAAAAGGTTAGTTAACTACGAAAGAATTCCAGGGATTTGCTCTATTGAGTTGAGCTCTACATCTGGAGGCAAATCCAATTCATCTGGTAAAGCTGAATTCCGATTGATCCAAATTACCTGAAATCCAAAAGCCTTAGCGCCCGCCACATCAAAATAATTTGAAGTCACAAATCCAATTTCATGTCTTTCTAGACCAAACTTATCAATAGCCAGCTGATAAGTTCTGGGGTGTGGCTTGTAAACCTTTACCTCATCTACACTTAACAAAGCGTCAAATTGGGTTGCAATTCCTGCGTTGCCAACTAAATTTGATAATAGTGATTGCGTTCCTACTGATAGGATTGCTTTCTTAATTCCACTCAATTTTGGTAGCGTCTGTCTTGCATCATCAAAAGGAGATAACTTCTCATAGGCTGCCATTAGAGCCTTTCTCTCGCTTTCACCTCCCGGCAACTTCAAATACTTCATAGAGTATTTGAGACCAGCCTCGGTATTTTGATCATGAGGTATATATCTCCCCATAATAGTTCTTAGAAACATGTATTCAATCTGCTTTGATCTCCACAGCTGACTTAACTCTTTTCCCTTACCAGGAAACATCTCCTCAGCCAAGGTGACAACTGAATGAACATCAAATACAGTGCCATAGGCATCAAACGCAAGAGCCTTAATTCCATGCAATTTTTTCATATAGTTCCTATCTGAAGTTCTACTAGTATTTCAGTAGGATACCAGTAAAAATCCAGATAAAAAGCACTAAGCGAACTAGTAAAAACCCTTGCCATTGAAATATCTAGCAATTTTTTATCAACCGTTACTTAAAGTAACGCTTAAAAGACAAAACCCTCACCATTACTGATGAGGGTATGCTTTTCTGGCTAATCTAGGGCGGAATCGAACCAGGGCCTGGGATGCCTGACTCTGTTTCTAAACTACTCAACGAAACATTGGGTATAAAACTAAGCCTAATAAAGCGGCCGCAATTACCACCACTGGCTCAGTGAGTTTCTTGTATTTCCAAAGCAATGCGGTCGTCACAATCGCTAATACAGCCGTCGGAATATCCACAATAGAGCGCTGACCAATCACAATAACTGACCCTGTAATGGCACCAACTGCGGCGGCGGTTACTCCGTCAATAAAAGCAACTAGACTGGGATTCTTGCCATATTTCTTAAAGTAAGGCGCTGGAATAACAGTGAACAAGTAGCAAGGAATAAAAGTGGCCAATGCCGCAACACTGGCACCAGTAAAGCCCGCAATGAGATATCCAATAAAACCAACAGTGATGACTACAGGGCCTGGCGTAATCATCGCAACGGCCACCGCATCGACAAACTGTTTCTCAGTTAGCCATTGATGCTCTACAACTACACCGCCATATAAGAATGGCACGATGGCCAAGCCTGAACCAAAGACAAAGGCGCCTGCTTTTGTAAAGAAGATGGCAATTTGACTTAGAAGTGAAAGATCAAAGCTACCCCAAATACTGGTAAATGCTGGTACTTGAGTAACCGCAATGGAGTTCAGTCCACTGCCCTTAAACCACTTTGGTGGCGCCTTAACAAATAAAGTAATAAGGCCTGCGGCAAAGACGAGTGAAGCAATTTCAGATTGAGTGATGACGGTACTTACCACCATCACTACAAAGATTGCCCACAGTAACTTATCTTTACCAATCGTTTTCTTAGTGAGTTTTTGTGCGCTAATCGCGATGATGCCAATGACTGCGGCGCCCACCCCATAAAAGACTGCCTGCATCCAAGCTAAATCTCCATAAGCAACATATGCCCAGCCAAGAGCCACCACCATTAAAAATGATGGCACTACAAAAGCAATACCCGCTAATGTGGCTCCAAGAATTTTGTAATGCACATAGCCCAGATAAATCGCCAACTGTGCGGCCATTGGCCCTGGAGCCATTTGGGCTAAGGCCATACCCTCTTTGTAATCAGCCTCAGTAATCCAGTGATACTTTTCAACGAGGTCACGGTTCATATAGCCAACTAACGCGACTGGTCCTCCAAAGCCCCAGGTACCTAACTTGAGCATATAGATAACCAATTGCCAAAGACTATAGGAAGGCTTTGAACTGGACGGGATTATCTCCATGATCATCTCTCGGGCTTTTTCATATCAAATCATCATACGCCACTGTATTTTTTGTCGTTTTAAACGACATTCTAAGCACTGACCTTAGATGAGCGTCGATTTAAGCGACGCATGACCACAGCAAGGATGGATAACCAATGGGGTATCTATGCCATCATCCAAGGATAAATCTAATGCTACTAACTTAACCAATAAATGCCCTATACCTATCCTGATGAAGCAAAATCAACCTAGCCTCTCGTTTGCTATCTGGCTTTCCATTGCCTTTCATCTTTGTTTAATCATCTTATGGGCAACATATGAAGGCTTTATCTTCGCCAAACCTAAGAATATAAATCCAGACATTATTGAGGTTCGTCTAGAAGATCCTATTACTAAAATAAGTAGCGATAAACAACTAGCATCATTAGCGGCTCCATCAGCCCCAACTGCAGAAGAGTGGGCTTTTGCATCCAAGTACGCACTAAAAAATAGCAAAGGATATCGCCACTCCTTTGGTCAACAAGTGCGAAGCATGATGGGGACTGCTGTGGAGGGGCCAGATCAAGGGCATGTGAGATTTAGAATTGAAATTGCCCCAAATGGAACTGTCGCTAAAGTGGAAACACTTTGGAAAACATCGGACAAAGCAGAGCAATTGGCGAGAAAAGCAATGAAGTCTATGCCAACTCTGCCACCTACGCCAACTAGAAAGCCACTTATTTTTGAGAGAACGATTTCATTTACACCATTCGCTACAAATGATGCGCCAGTCTATAGAGATGATTGCTTGCCCGATCCACCTGCATTTAATAATCCCTTTACTTGGGACGGCAAATCACCGCAAGAGATCAAACAAAATAAACTCAGTGAGAAACTGAGTGCCGAAGCACTAGCCGAATGCCTTAAGCAACTACCTCAAGACTCTGTTGAGGGGGTAATGGCCCATAATCAACGGCAATTTGAACAGTGGCGATCAGACAAAATTAATCAAAAGTAATAATTAGCGTCGGGTCAAACCGATACCCGATCACTAGGGTCAAACCAGCCCTCAACCAAATTTGTCGGTTTACCCGACAAAACTACTGACCACCCAGTTGCCCATAGTGCCTGAGAATCCTCCACACTGGCTCAAGGTCTTCCCAACTCTGCACAAGCTCCACGATTGGGTCAATTGATCACAATCCTCCAGCCTACTTTTATATCTACCGATATGAAATTTGGCCTACCCAGCACGATCGGCTTTGCCGATAGTTCGTGTTCAAGTAGTAATACTAGAGTATAGTAATATTAGTAATATCCTCAAGCATTTCGATGTCTCCTCGCCACCCTCACGGGTGGCATTTTTTTGAGGTTTTTGGCCTGCCCAGCACGATTCGAACGTGCGACCTACGCCTTAGAAGAATTCGTGGCTGTTCAAAAGTCTATATATTTCAATAGCTTACACGTTTAAATCGGCACTGTGTAATAAACTGTGCAATGCGGTTTGGGCATTTTGGCGATCAGAATTATCTAGAGTCGATTAAACGACAGTACAGCTTCAGGGCTTCGATAGACTATTGTAAACGTATGTTGGGCATGGGGTGCACAATCTGCTCATATTAAGGAAATAGTCATGCTCTTTCAGGCTCCAAAAATCATAGAACTTCACAATCCAGTATTGCTGCAGCAGCTTCAGTACAAACTAGACAACAAGACTAAACCTTTAGGTTCTTTAGGACAAATCGAGGCGTTGGCATTGCGGATTGGCCTGATACTGGGCACTGAATCTCCACATTTGAGTGATCCACAGCTATTGGTTTTTGCAGGTGATCACGGTCTAGTTGCGCAAGGGGTATCTGCCTATCCAAGCGATGTGACCTGGCAGATGGTGGAGAATTTTTTATCAGGGGGCGCAGCTGTCAGTGTACTGGCCAGGCAGCATAGTATTGGCTTAACTGTCGTTGATTGCGGCGTTCGTCATGATTTTGAGCCGCGCTCGGGTCTGATGATCCGTAAAGTAGGCTACGGTACTGCAGACTCTATGCAAGGGCTAGCAATGACGGATACGCAGCGAGATCAGGCTCTATGTAATGGTAGTGAATTACTCATGAGCCTTCCTGGCAATGTATTACTGTTAGGTGAGATGGGGATAGGCAATACATCGGCAGCAGCGCTTTTAATGAGCCGTTTATTAAAATTGGACATAGCTGCTTGTGCGGGTTCCGGTACGGGTCTAAACGCTACTGGAGTAACGAGAAAAATTGAGATTTTGCGAGCTGTATTAAGTAAGCATCCAGACGCCAACGACCCATTGAGTGCTCTGTCTGCGTTTGGTGGTTTTGAAATAGCCACTATGGTGGGCGCAATATTACAAGCTGCCGCAGACCAACGTGTCATTGTGGTTGATGGGTTCATTGCTAGCGCTGCTGTGCTAGTAGCCATTTCTCTGTCACCTGCAGTAGCTGGGTACTGCGTTTATGCTCATCTGTCTGGAGAGAGAGGACATGCACTCATGTTGAATAATATGCAGGCTGAGCCATTACTTGATTTAGGCTTACGCTTGGGGGAGGGTTCAGGAGCCGCAATTGCTTGGCCCTTATTGGTATCAGCCTGTGCTTTACTTAGTGAGATGGCAAGTTTTGAATCTGCAGGTGTATCGCGGCATGAAAAAACTTTTAACAACATTAAAGCCTAATCGAGTAAGTTTATGTTGATTCGCTTTGTTCGCCATTTTTTATTAGCCATACAGTTTTTTACCAGAATACCAATTACTGGCAGATTAGCTGAATGGGTGGGCTACTCACCAACTATGTTACGCAATAGTGCTGCGTACTTTCCAGCTATGGGTTGGATAGTCGGAGTCTTAAGTGCGACAGTATTTGCTGGCATTGTAAATATTCTGCCCGCCCTGCCTGCTACTCCTTGGGTAGCAGCAGTACTTAGTACTGCATTTAGTATTTTACTGACAGGCGCCTTTCATGAGGATGGCTTAGCGGATACCGCTGATGGTCTTGGCGGAGGTCTAACCCGTGAACAAGCATTAGAAATAATGAAAGATTCGCGGATAGGTACATATGGTTCTGCCGCACTTTTATTAGCCATGCTTAGTAAGCTAAGTTTGCTAGTGCTGCTTTATCAGATTGACTTAGCTTGGTCCGTTGTAGGATTGTTTGCCGCTAACGTGACATCTCGGCTTATGCCGTTATTTTTGATACGTAAGATGGCTCATGTAGGCGATACGCAGCAGTCAAAATCGAAACCTTTAGCGGATACTATCGAGAACTCGACAGTACTAATAGGGCTAGTTTGGTGGGTTACAGCTACCGTACTAGCAGCTTATTTTATTCCGACCTTGCCTTTATTGATAGGTACACTCGGCGCAATAATGGCTACCGCTTTTATGGCTTGGCGTTTACATCAACGGCTACAAGGATTTACTGGCGATGGTCTTGGTGCAACTCAACAATTATCTGAGATAGGCTTTTATTTGGGGTTAGTGATTGCTGCAAGTATTGTATGAAACTTTGGTTATTAAGGCATGCACAGGTATTGGTGGATCCAGGCATATGTTATGGCTCAAGTAATGTAGATTGCGATACTGAGGCTACTATTGCGGCAGCCAAAAACTTTGCCCCCTATCCTGCAAAGGATTGTGTTATTTGGACTTCCCCTTCAGCTAGAGCAAGTAAGCTAGCAGAGGCTGTGTCACAAATACGCCCCGATCTTAACGGCCCTAATGCTGACCATCGACTAAAAGAAATGGATTTTGGCCATTGGGAAATGCAGCCTTGGGAGAGTATTCCACGCGCAGATATTGATGCATGGGTTAAAGCATTTCCTCATTACTGCTTTGGTGGAAAGGAGTGTGTCCAAGACGTACTTGATCGGGTTGCGGAGGCATTAACTGATGCAACGCTATCTGGAGTTCCAGAAATGGTATGGATCACCCACGCAGGAGTGATACGCGCAGTACAGTTTTTATCAAGAGAGGAAAAGCGAACAAAAATTTCAGTAGCAAATGAATGGCCATCCTCAGCGCCTTCAATGGGTGAATGGATTTGCTTAGAAATTTCAAAATAAATATTAATATTATTTAAATTTATTTGGTCTTATCGATTTAGATAACGCCTTATTCGGGTGGTGAAATCACATTGATATATTCAAAGGGACAGTGGCGACAAACGTTACCACAGCAAATTCCCCGCTTTAAGTGTGCTTGACTGGTGAGCACCTGATAGCCTGTAGCAGGATCAATGTATGTATCCTCACCCTTCTCGCATGCAAGGCGGTGAAGCTCGTCAATAGTTAGCATGACCGGTATTTTATCTAGATCTAATCTTATGAGCATCTCTTAAATCGATACTCAATCGAATAAAATGTCGGTTTACCCGACAAAACTACTGATCACCCAGTTGCCCATAGCGCCTGGGAATCCTCCACGCTAGACCAAGGCCACCCTCACGTTACTCAAGCTCTCGCATGATTGAGCCAATCGATCACCATTGACCAGCCTGCTTTTATATGAACCGATATGAAATTTGGCCTGCCCAGCACGATTCGAACCGAACGTGCGACCTACGCCTTAGAAGAATTCGTGGTTGTTCAAAAGTCTATATATTACAATGACTTACAGGGTAGAAATAGAACTGTGCAATAAGCTTTACGCCAGACATAAAATGGGATGTGTATTGCACTCAACCCTTTATGTTTGTAACTAGGATCTATGACTACTAATACCAAAAACTTACCCTCCATAGGTCTCATTGGCCTTGGAGCTATGGGATTAGGTATGGCCAGCTCTTTGCGTCGTAATGGCTATGCTCTAAATGTTTGCGATGTGCGGTTCGAAGTAGCTGAGAATTTTGCTTTGGCTGGGGGAGTGGCTTTTAAGACACCTTCTGAGCTAGCAAAAGTATCTGACATCATCATTAGCGTCGTTGTAAATGCGGAGCAAACTGAAACCATCCTGTTTGGTGAACATGGTGCAGTAAATGAAATGAAGCAGAACTCACTCTTTATCATGTGCTCAACAGTTGATCCTAATTGGTCTGCTTTGCTTGAGAAACGCCTAAATAATTCAGGATTTCTATATTTAGATGCCCCCATCTCTGGTGGTGCTGCAAAAGCAGCTGCCGGCCAAATCACAATGATGACCTCTGGTCATACTGATGCATATCAAAAAGCAGAAAATATCTTAGAGGCCATGGCAAGTAATATTTACAAATTAGGCGATCGTGCAGGATTTGGTAGTAAGGTAAAAATTATCAATCAGCTATTGGCCGGTGTTCATATTGCTGTAGCAGCTGAAGCAATGGCTTTGGGTATTCGTGAAGGGGTAGATCCCAATGCTCTTTATGAGGTCATTACGCATAGCGCTGGCAATAGTTGGATGTTTGAAAACCGAATGGCACATGTCTTGCAGGCAGACTACACCGCTCTATCCGCAGTCGATATCTTTATAAAAGACCTTGGTCTTGTTCTAGATACCGCTCGCGCAAGCAAGTTTCCGCTGCCCTTGGCGGCGACAGCCCATCAAATGTTTATGCAAGCCTCTGCGGCGGGATATGGTCGTGAGGACGATGCGGCTGTTATTAAGATATTTCCGGGCATTAAATTACCAGATGCAAAATAATTTATAAAAAAAATCATATGCATATACTAATTACAGGAGGTAGTGGTTTCTTGGGTTCGAGTCTAGCCCGGGAGCTTTTAAAGAAACCGCTCATTCAAATTGAAGGCAGAACACCTGCTCCACTCACCTCGCTCTTTTTAACTGATTTACACAAGTTACCTGATGATCTCGCTGCGGAGAGCCGCGTTATCTCATTTATTGGCGACTTAAATGATTTGATTACCTCTAAAACTCTCCCGCTAAACAAGATTGATGCAGTCATTCATTTATCTGCTGCTGTCAGTGCAGAGTGTGAGGCTAACCTAGACCTAGGCTTACAGAGTAATTTACAGCTTAGTTTAAATTTACTGCAAGCAATTCGTCACCAAGCACAACGCCCTGTTTTTGTATTTCCTAGTTCTGTTGCAGTTTTTGGAGCACCTCCTGGCCATGTATTACCAAGCAGCATCTCAGATATCGACCAACCAACACCACAAAGTAGTTATGGAATCCAAAAATTTATAGTTGAGCAGTTAGTTGCTGACTTTACACGGAAAGGTTTAATTCATGGACGCAATATCCGCCTAATGACTGTTTCCATTCGTCCCGGTAAACCAAATGGGGCCGCATCAAGCTTTTTAAGTGGAATGTTGAGAGAGCCTTTATCAGGACAGAACAGCGTTGTTCCAGTTCCTCCAGAAACGCGAGTGGCCCTCTCCTCACTAGATAAAACGCTTGAAGGCTTACTATGTGCCCTTGAGTCTCCGTCCTCAATATGGGGTGCACCCATAGCAGTCAACCTCCCTGCCCTAAGCACTACTGTTGGCGAGATGGCAAATGCATTACAAGAAGTTGCTGGAAAGGACGTAGCTAATTTACTTCAATGGAAAGTAGATCATCAGGTTCAGGCGATTGTGAGTTCATGGCCAAGTCAATTTAGTCATCTGCGCGCTACCCAGCTTGGATTAAAATCAGATTCTTCTGTTGTTAGTTTAATTCGGGCATATATTTTGAGACACCCGCAAGCCGTATCCTGTGTCATAAAAGGATAATTCTGTTGGAAAAAAGGATCTATCGACCACTTCTAGGTTGCATAGCAGATGATTTCACTGGAGCAAGTGATTTAGCGAACAACCTAGTTCGTGCAGGCATGCGAACCATTCAATCTATTGGTGTGCCAGAAGATTCACAAACGCTGAACACAGATGCCATCGTCATTTCTCTCAAGTCGCGAACCATTTCTTCCCATGAAGCTATTAGGCAGTCTTTACAGGCCTATGAATGGTTAAAAGCGCAGGGCGTTGAGCAGTTTTATTTTAAATATTGCTCAACCTTTGATTCAACACCGCAGGGTAATATTGGTCCAGTGACAGAAGCCCTAATGGATGCAATTTATGGAAAAGGTAAAGGCTTCACAATTGTCTGCCCTGCTTTTCCAGAGGCAAAACGAACCATATTTAATGGTCATCTTTTTGTTGGAAATGAACTTCTTTCAGAGAGTGGAATGCGTAATCATCCGCTTACCCCGATGACTGACGCAAATTTAGTTCGGGTCATGCAAGCACAAACTCATCGCATTGTGGGCCTAGTAAATTATGCCTCTGTACGTGCTGGACCTACTGAAATTCGGGCTCGTTTCCATGCGCTTCAAAACGAAGGTATTACGATTGCAGTGGTTGATGTTACTTGTAATCAAGATCTAGAATCTATTGCTTCGGCTATTGCGGATATACCTCTTGTTACGGCAGGCTCAGGTCTGGCAATTGGTCTACCGAATAACTGGCGGATTCATGGTTTATTAGATTTAAATGAGAGCGCCGACATACTTCCTCCTGCTTCGGGCTATCAAGCAGTTATCTCAGGTAGTTGTTCACAAGCCTCCAATGCGCAGGTTCTAGACTTTTGTCAAAGGGGATTGCCTACTTTTTCAATCGATCCGCTTGCAGATGTATCTCAAGTAAATATGGCACAAAAAGCAATTGCGTGGGCAAAAATACATCTTAAGAATGGTCCAATTCTTATTTATGCCACTACACAGCCGGATAATGTGAAATTAATACAAGAAAAATTAGGAGCAATTCAGGCAAGTGAGTATATTGAGAAAATGCTCGCAGAGATCGCTAGGGGTTTAGTTCAAGTTGGTGTTCGCCAATTAGTGATTGCTGGTGGAGAAACCTCGGGTGCTATTGTGCAAGCGTTAGGAATTAAACAGATGATCATTGGTTCACAAATTGATCCAGGGGTGCCGTGGATGTCAGCAAGCTCTCCTTACGCTCAAGATGAGACTATCCACTTAGCCCTAAAATCAGGGAACTTTGGTTCCATCGATTTTTTTACAAAATCATTTACACAGCTATCAAACTTATATCATGATTGAATCACAAGCACGTGCAGAAATATGTAGGGTTGGCGCATCTCTTTATATGCGTGGCTATGTGCACGCAAGTGCAGGTAACATCAGTATTCGACTAGATGATGGAAACATTTTAATTACTCCAACTGATGCTTGTCTTGGTAATTTAGTCCCCCATGAACTTGCGCTCGTTAATTCTAATGGTGAGCAAATCAGCGGATCCCTCGCCTCAAAAACGGTATTGCTACACCGTAGTATTTATTTAGCAAATACTCAAGCGTCTTGCGTCATTCATACTCATGCCAGCCATCTAGTGAGTTTGAGTATCAGAGGGGTCTGGAGTGAAGCGGATATCTTGCCCCCGATTACTCCTTATTACGTCATGAAGGTTGGTCATATCCCTTTTATTAACTATCGACGCCCTGGTGATCCCGAAGTAGCCACTATGGTAGTTGAATGCATTACTAAGGGTATTAAAATAGTTAAACCGATCCGTGGCGTCATGCTTGATCGACTTGGGCCAGTGGTATGGCATCAATCACCCTCAACGGCTAGCGCTGTTCTTGAAGAGCTAGAGGAAACCGCTAAGCTTTGGTTGATGTCAAACTGTCAGGCACCCCCCTTAAGTGGAGTGCAGATTGAAGATTTACGTCGCACGTTTGGTGCAATTTGGTAAGCTGATTGTATTAAATTAAGGTAAACACCTAGCTGGCATAGGTTTATTTGGTGATAAAAAGAAATATAAATCAAAATTGAGGAATGGCTTATGCATCGCTTACTGCTTAGTGTTTGTGTTCTCCTGTTCGGTATCGCTCCCTTTTCCGCCGTCAATGCGCAAGGCTATCCCAATCGTGTCATTAAGTTGGTGGTGCCCTTCCCTCCAGGTGGCTTAATTGATAATGCTGCGCGACTCATTGGTCCAGAGCTCTCCAAAGAACTGGGTCAGCCCGTGGTGATTGAGAACAAACCAGGAGCGGGTGGCAATTTAGCAGCAGCCGACGTTGCAAAAGCGAGTCCAGATGGCTATACCCTTTTAATGGCCTCCGCTCCACTAAGCATTAGCCCTGCTCTGTATAAGACCTTGCCTTACAACCCAGTCAGCATTGAACCCATTGCTGTTCTAGGACAGCTTCCCAATGTCTTATTGGTCAATCCAGAATCGGGGATTAACACTGTTGCCGATTTAGTCAAACGAGCGAAGGCAAATCCCGGAAAACTCAATTACGCCTCCAATGGCAATGGCACATCACTGCATCTCAGTGCCGAGATGCTCAAGAACCAAGCGGGTATCTTTGTGGTTCATATACCCTATCGTGGCTCGGCGTTTGCAAATGTTGGGCTGGTATCAAAAGAAGTGGATTTTATGTTTGATAACCTACCACCTGCTCTTGGCCTAATTAATGGCAATAAGTTAAAGCCTCTAGCAGTTACTACTGCGACACGCAATCCCGCCCTTCCCAATGTGCCGACCATGATTGAATCAGGCTATCCCAACTTCGATGTTTCTGCTTGGTTTGGCTTAGCTGCCCCAAAAGGAATACCTGATGGCGTTAGTCAGCGTTTGCAGGTTGCTTTAGAAAAGATTGTGGCTCGCAAGGAAATGGTTGAGGCAATCTCACGTTTAGGTGCTACGGTTACATACATGAATGCGCAACGTGCCGCTCAATTTATGAAGACCGATACTGATCGCTGGCGTAAGGTGATTGACTACGCCAAAATCCAAATGGATTAAAACAGGCCCATAGCTACTACATCCGCTTGTATCACATAAGGTATTTGGCCTGCCCAGCACGATTCGAACGTGCGACCTACGCCTTAGAAGAATTCGTGGCTGCTGGAATGTGTATATATTTCAATGACTTAGACGCTGAAATTGTGACTGTGCAGTAAACTGTGCAATAGGATTTGTCGGGAAATAAAAATTATTTGATTAATCTCGCTAAATCAATTAAGCTGAAAACACATCAAGAGATGGCTTAGTCGCCACAGCAACCTGCTAACGCAGTAAGGTGCTAAAAAGATGAGGCTCTTAACGAGCAATCAAAAGCGACTAACCCACCTTAGGTGGGTTTTTTTATTGGCGATTTAACTCAACTTGC
>Ga0214921_10004120_pt1 | contig 21716 bp, 16 predicted proteins | sample LL1505_MetaG_FD_177992 | JGI IMG/M metagenome (GOLD analysis project Ga0214921, IMG submission 177992) | Freshwater microbial communities from Lake Lanier, Atlanta, Georgia, United States - LL-1505 | ecosystem: Environmental > Aquatic > Freshwater > Lake | place: USA: Georgia | collected... | reverse complement strand
TTCCAGGTACGCTACCCGAATTTGTTTGTTAATGCGGACCTCCCCTTGGTCAGGGCTGTCCATGCCGGCAACCATACGAAGGAGGGTTGTTTTGCCGCATCCGTTTCGGCCCAGCAGCCCAAGTTTCTGGCCTTGATCCAGACCAAAAGACAAATTTTGAAACAAAACCCTTTCGCCAAGGCTTTTACTGATGGACGCGACAGAGAGTACATTCACGGCACGAAGATGCAATCCCTGCCTTCAATGTCAACCTTTGCGTTGAATTCCTTTTGATGTCTTTACCCACACCCAGTTCCATGACAAACTTCAAGGCTTGGCTCAATGCCATTCGGCTAAGAACCCTGCCTTTGGCGGCGGCCGTAATCCTTCTGCCCTCAGGAATCCTGGCCCTGCAAGGTCTCGTTCAGGGGCCGGTCGTTCTGCATGCGCTGTGGACGGCCTTTCTGCTTCAAATCCTCTCCAACCTGGCCAACGATTACGGGGACGCGGTCAGTGGCGCTGATAGCAACCGAATTGGACCTGCCCGTATGGTAGCCTCAGGACAAATTACGGCCTCCGCGATGCGCAAAGCTATCCTGATGATTGCTGCTTTGGCCTTGATCAGCGGGGTGTTGCTCCTGCTCCCGCTGGCCAATTTCAGTCATCCGGTGGCGGGAGGTCAAGGACGCTTTTGGGGTTGGTTAGCCCTGGGCATTGCAGCAGTCGTTGCAGCAATCCGGTACACGGTGGGATCCAACCCTTACGGCTACAGAGGTTTGGGCGAAGTCGCAGTCTTGGTCTTCTTTGGGCCGGTTGCCTATGCCGGAATGCGGACCCTTCACGGCCAAAGTATGGGATTGGGGGATTGGGGGCCCGCCCTGGCCACGGGATTGTTGGCTGCTTCAGTCCTTAATCTTAACAATTTGCGAGATAGGGAACAAGATGCCCAAGCGGGCAAAATAACATTGGCTGTACGAATAGGAAATCGCAAAGCCCTGTATTTTCAAACCTTCCTCGTAATGTCCGCGGTGGTAGCCTTAGTGGTCTTTGCCTGGTCACGCTCGTTGCCTTTGTTATGGGGATGGTCCTTGATGGCCTTCGCCTACAGCAATCTACTTCGCAAAATTTGGCAAGTGCATGAGCCCCACGGTTACGATGCTTTCCTCAGGCCCACTGCGTTGTATTTGTTGGTGATGGCCCTGATGCCGTGGATTCTCTATTGGCGTACGCTATAACCTTGAGTGATTTATTGCGAGATGCATCACGGCCTTGAACTCAACCATATTCTGGAGAGCCAAAAATCAGAGCTCCACTTCCGCAGGCCCGCCCAAACATCCCGTAAAACCTTAATTAATAGGACTATATGGGTCCTGCATTGGGGTAATCTGCGATCCGAATGCGCGCCTTTGCCCGGACTCAGTCCAGACTGGCATTCCGATCAAGATTGGGAGCAAGCCCTGGCCTTGGCATTACGAGAGTTCAATGCAAAAATGATAGAGCAGTCCCCTCTATGCACGCGTGAATCCTGGGATCCATGGCTGGATGAATGGCGAAGCACCTATCCCTCCATCGCCTTCGGTCTTGAAAACATTATTTACCAAATATACAATACACTGAAACCAGAGTCATCGACTTCTTTGCGGATTAACGGTCTGGTATGGATGAATGATTTGGAAACCATGCAGAAGGAGGCATTGGATAAAGTCGATCAAGGCTTTGATTGTCTCAAATTCAAAATTGGCGCCTTGGACTGGAACGCCGAATTGGACATGATTGCCGGTATCCGTAGCCTATATCCCGCTTCGGCCCTGGAAATCCGTGTGGATGCCAACGGGGCATTGAACCCTGACCGAGCCCTTCAGCAATTGAACGAACTTCATCACCTGCAGGTTCATAGCATCGAGCAGCCCTTGGCCCCTCGCCTGGATGAACTCCTGCCCGACCTTGCTCAGGACTCTTCCTTGCCGATTGCATTGGATGAATCCGTGCTTCTTCGACAACCGGACGAAACCTCCAAACGCTGGCTCGCCAAGACGGGTGTGAACTATTTGGTACTCAAGCCCGGTTTGCTTGGGGGCTTCAAAGTGACGGAGGCATGGATACAAATAGCCGAAGATCTGGGAATGGGGTGGTGGATCACCTCCGCCTTGGAATCCAATATTGGATTGGGTGCCATCGCCTCGTGGACCTACCATCAGGTGCAGCGGAGGGGGAATCGCCTTGCTCAAGGCCTCGGCACCGGGGCATTGTACACCAATAATTTCCCGGCAACCACCTTCATCCGTGATGGACAATTGTACCCGGTGGATGATTGGTATCCTTACTGAGGAACTATAATTTTGAACGCGATGCTGTTTCGTCTTCCCTCATGGCCCAAGGCCGCAGCGGATTTCCTAATGGAATGGGATAATCCTGATATTCAGAGTTTTACTTTCCAGACTTCCGGGACCACCGGAGCCTCCAAACAAATCACTTTGGACCGGGAGCAAATCATCGCTGCCGCTTATTCCAGCCAAATTCCTTTGGGTTGGCAAGAAGGGCAACGAGCCGGTCTGGCCTTGACAGCATCGGGCATCGGAGGCAAAATGGTATTGGTTCGTGGGCGTTGTTACAACATGGAGGTAATTCCATTGGAACTCCGATTTCAGAGGGATCATGAGTCACTACTTGCCCGCGGTGCTGAGGAATGGACCGGTTATTTGGATCACCTTTCCCTGGTTCCGGTCCAGGCCCTGGCCTTGTTGCAGTATTGGACCCAACACGGTATCCATCCAGCAAGCCGGGTGGGCACCCTGTTGCTTGGTGGTGGGCCGCTGCCTGCCGATTTGGAGCGATTCCTGTCCGAGGATCATCTATGGAAATCCGATGCAGGTCCGTCCTCCTTCCAAATTATCCAGGGTCTGGGGATGACAGAAACGGCAGGGCATTTTGCATTAAGGACCTTGTATCCGGTATGGGAAAGGGCCTATACCCCGCTCCCCGGGATCCATTGCCAGCTCGAACCACTACATCGTGATGACATAACAGGCAGGGGAACCTTGGTTATTTCGGGTGCCGTCACCAACCATAGGCCCCTGATTACCAAGGAAATTCTCCAATGGGGAACGCAAGTGGGGCAATTGGAGTGGGTGGGAAGGGCGGATCTGGTCATCCAAAGCGGGGGGAATACCCTGCTGGTGGACGAGATCGAAAGCAAAATGCATCGTATTCTCCATGGTTGTTCTGCGCAAACAACAGCGCTAGACCCTTGGAAATTCCTCTCACAGACGAACTGGTATTTGGGGCCCTGGGCCGATCCCATATGGGGGGAGCGAATAACCCTCTGCATTCCCCAAAGCCTGTGGAGGTCTCTCAATAATTCCGGGCTTTTGAAATCCCTGAAGGCCGGGGATTGGTCCGCTTTCCTGCCAACTTCTTCATGGCCCAGAGCTATAGCACCTGTACCCCAATCCTGCTTCGATCAACCCGGCAAAACAATCCGCGTTGCTATCCCCGTTGCCGGCCTTGAAGAGCCTTTAACATTAGGATAATTCACTTATAATTCGTTATTTCGGTTCACCAAAAATTACTTATGAAACAAACTCAAACTTTTTGCGCTATAATCCTGTTGCTTTTCTTGCCTTGGATGTCCCTGGGTCAAGGCAGCGGCTCTATCGCAGGACGAATTGTGGACAAGAGCAATCAGCCTATTACTGGCGCCAATGTCACGGTCAAAGGCAGTACTGCCGGGGCGGCTACGGATTTGAACGGTAATTATTCCATTGGGAACCTGAAACCCGGCAATGTGACCCTGGAGGTTTCCTATCTGGGTTACAAAACCCAATCGGTTTCCATCATGGTACGCTCTTCCGGGGTAGGCATTGCCAATTTTACCCTGACCGAAGATGCTCAACTCCTGCAGGAAGCAGTGATTGTCGGTTACGGAACCACCCAAACCCGGGATCTCACCGGGGCGGTCACGGCCATCCCTTCCAAAGTATTTCAGCAAGGAAACTTCTCCACTCCGGAGCAAATGGTTGTAGGAAAAACCCCCGGTGTCCGCATTACCAACAATAGCGGGCTTCCCGGTGGTGGATCGGTCATTCGTATCCGCGGTGGATCATCGTTGAACGCCAGCAATGATCCCTTGATCGTCATCGACGGCGTACCTGTGGACAACGGAGGCATTGCAGGTGCCGCGAATCCTCTGGCCCTCCTCAACCCCGAAGATATCGAAACCTTCACGGTGCTCAAAGACGCCTCTGCAGCTGCCATCTACGGATCCAGAGCAGCCAACGGGGTCATCCTCATTACCACCAAGAAAGGCGCTGCTTCGGACCGTGTCCGGGTTGAACTCACCACCAATTCCTCTGCCAAACAAATCGTTCGGACGGTCAATGTTCTGGACACCGCCCAACTCAAGCAGCTCATCCGCGAAAAGGGCACCACTGCGCAGAAGAACCTCCTCAACCAACCCTCGGCCAACAACGCAACCGACTGGCAGAGTGAAATCTACCAATTGGCCCTCATTAACGACATCAACCTGACCCTATCGGGCGGACTCAAGGAACTCCCTTACCGTCTGGGCTTTGAACGCTACGACGAACAAGGCAACCTACGCACCGGCAAACTGGAGCGTACCGGCCTCAACCTCAACCTCAGCCCCAAAATCGGTCCCTACCTGAAGGTTGATCTTAACGCCAAATACTACAACCTCCAAAACCGTTTTGCCGACGGAGGCGCCATTGGTTCGGCGGTAGTTTTTGATCCATCCCGCCCAATTAAGCGGGATACCAGCGCCTACAACGGTTATTTCGAATGGGCCAACGCTTCCCAGCCTCTGCAATTGGCTACCAAAAATCCCATGGGACTTCTCAACCAAAAAGAAGACCGCAGTTCGGTCAATCGTTTTATCGGAAATGTGTTATTAGACTTTGAGACCCCGTGGCTTTCTGACCTGCATTTCTTTCTGAACCTGGGGGGCGATTATTCCTCCAGCTCCGGTACGGTCGTTATTGATTCCAACGCCGCTTCCGTTTGGACCCGTCGCGGGGTGAACAACCAATACGCAATGACCAAAACCAACCGGCTTATCGATACCTATTTCAATTACAAAAAGGAACTCAAATCCTTGTTGTCCACCATGGACATCACCGGGGGTTATAGCTTTCAGCATTGGAGCACCGAAAGCCCAACCTTCCCCGATATCAACCAACGCGGTGACACCATCCAGAAGGCTAATCCCTTTGATTTCTTCACCGAAAACGCTTTGATGTCCTTCTACGGCCGATTGAACTACACCTTCCTTGACCATTATCTGCTAACCGCTACCCTGCGAGCTGATGGCTCCTCCCGCTTTGCCACGGAGAACCGCTGGGGCTTGTTCCCTTCGGTGGCTTTGGCATGGCGCATGAGTGATTTGGGAATCTTTAGCCAAATCCCCTCCATCTCCAACATGAAGCTTCGTATTGGCTGGGGTGTGACAGGTCAACAAGACGGTATCGGTGATTACAGCTACCTGGCCAATTACAGCCAAAGCACCCCTTCGGCCTATTACCAGTTTGGTAACAATTTCTTACCTATGCTGCGTCCTCAGGGTTTTGATGCCAACCTCAAATGGGAAGAAACTTCCAGCACCAACATAGGCTTGGACTATGGATTTTTCAAGAATCGCATTAACGGATCTATTGACTACTACAAAAAGAAAACCTACGATTTGCTTGCAGTCATTCCGACCATCGCCGGAACGAATTTCTCCGACCTTATCCTTACCAATGTAGGAGACCTGGAGAACGAAGGCATCGAATGGAACATCAACGCCGTAGCAATTGATAACAAAGAAATGAATCTGGAATTTGGATTCAACGCGACTTGGAACCGGACTACCATCACCAAATTGACACGGGTCCCCGATTCCACCAACCAAGGCATCCTGGTCGGAGGAATTTCCGGAGGTGTTGGTAACACCATCCAAATTCATAGCGTAGGTTATACACCCTACACCTTCTATATGTACAATCAAATTTATGGCGCCGACGGTCGTCCCCTCGAAGGCAAATACTGGGCCGCCAACGGCAAAGACACCATCAGCAGCCCCACCGCCAAAGATCTCCAAAAGGACAAGAACCCTATTCCTACCGTTTATCTTGGCTTCTTCTCCAACCTGCGTTACAAAAAATGGAATGCCGGCTTCAGCATGCGGGCTGAGTTGGGCCGATACATGTACAATAATGTGAATTCCAACAACGGGACATTGGCAGGAACCGGAGGTAGCCTTGGATTCATTAACAACATAACCACCGATTACCTCAACACAGGCTTCCGTCTCAATCAGCTCAAATCAAATTACTATCTGGAGAGAGCCGACTTCCTTCGTATGGATAACCTCTTTGTGGGCTATGATTTTGGTAAGCCCTTTGGTAACGATTTGGCTTTCCGCCTATCGGCCTCCATCCAAAACGTTTTTGTCCTGACCAATTATTCCGGTATTGATCCGGAAATCTTCGGTGGTATCGATAACAATATTTATCCACGCGCCCGTGTTTACAGCGTCAACCTCAACTTCAAGTTTTAATCCAGTTATTCTCTAGGTTATGAAAATTTTATCTTTCTTTTCGCATGCCTTTCGCGCGCCGGGTTTGGCGATTGCGATAATTCTGGTTGGATTCACCACCTCATGCTTTGACGGGCTGAACCTCTACCCCAAATACGGTCTTAACAGCGCAACAGTCTATGCGCCCTGCGACACTTGCCGTAACAAAACCGATAATTATACCATGGTCCTCGCCAAGATATACGGGGGGCTTTCCCTGTCGGGCAATCAAGGTCCTGCCGGTCAAGGAGATATCTCCGGTGATGAGGGTTTCTCCCAGTATTTGCGTGTCTTGTGGAACCTTCAGGAATTGCCTACCGAAGAGGCCATCTGCGCCTGGGCCAACGATGCCTCCATTCGGGATTTGAACGAAGCGGATTGGAATTCGCAGAGTTCTTTCGTTAACATGATGTATGCCCGGATTTTCTATCAGGTTCCACTGTGCAACGAGTTTATCTACCATTGTTCGGATGAGTGGCTGGCCGACAAAGCATTCTCGGATATAGAAAAAGCTACCATTCAAGGCTACAAGGCAGAGGCTCGTTTCATGAGGGCCCTGAGCTACTATCATGCCGTGGATCTTTTTGGGAAGGTTCCTTTGGTCAAAGAGGACGAACGCCCAGGTTCAGGCATTCCCAAACAAGCTACGCGATTGGAACTCTTTAATTATATCGAATCTGAACTGAAGGAGATCGAAAATCTCCTCCCGGCCCCTCGTTCTAACCAGTACGGCCGTGTAGATCGGGCTGCCGCCTGGGCCCTGCTTGCCCGATTGTATCTGAATGCAGAAGTTTATACCAATAATCCGCGATTTACAGATTGTGCAACCTATTGTCAAAAGGTAATTGACGCGGGTTATTCTTTGGAACCTCAATATGCCAACTTGTTTTTGGCTGACAATCATTTGGCCACCAATGAAATCATCTTTGCGGTCAATTTTGACGGACTACGCTCGCAGAATTACGGCGGAACCACTTTCCTGGTCAAAAGCTCCACACCCTCCGCGCCTACCCCAGCCTACAAGGAGAAACGAGGTACAGACGGCGGCTGGGCTGGTAACCGTGCCACGCCTCAGGTCTGGAATTGGTTCCCTGCCGATAGCAGCGACTCCCGGAAATTTCTTTTGGATACTATTGGTATGGTGCCTTCGATGACCATGGCGTCGGATTGGGTTGAATTTAACAAAGGCGTTCTGGTTTCTAAATTTTGTAACAAAACCCGAAGCGGTGGTTACGGGAACGATCCGCAGAGGAACTTTATGGATATCGATTTTCCTTTGTTCCGCTTGGCCGATATTTATTTAATGTACACCGAAGCAATTGTTCGAGGCGGGGGAGGTTCTTCGGCAAACGCCATTGAATACTATAACAGAGTTCAGCAAAGAGCCTACGGTAACAATTCCAACAACATCAACGCACTGCCTACTCTCAATCAACTCTGCGACGAAAGGGGTAGAGAATTGTTCTGGGAAGGCTTGCGCCGCACCGATTTGATCCGCTTTAATCGATTTATCGAAGGCGATTACCTCTGGCCTTACAAAGGTGGTCCTGTTGCCGGTCAAGCCATCAACCCCAAGTTCAAGGTTTATCCCTTGCCCTTATCGGACATGATTGCCAATCCGAACCTCACCCAAAACGACGGGTACTAATCGGGTGGCCAGTTTTAAGGCCGAACCAAACGAGCACTGCGGCCCTGCGGCCCGCGGATGATATAAACCCCGGACGGGATACCGGCCGGCCAGGTATTTCTTTGAACCCACTGATAACGACCATCGTGTTTGGTTTCCATTCGATCCAGCACCCTGCCCTGCATGTCTGTCAACAAGACGGTTTGAGATTCGGTGCTGGTTGATGGCCAGCGGACCGTAAAACCTTCAGCTGCGGGATTGGGATACACCTCCAAGTCGCCGTTACCAGGGGTCTCCCACCAATCACCGGCCTCGTGATGACCCAAGGCCAGGTTGGGCGGACTAAGGCGACGGGATGTAAAGAGCTTATACACCCCGGGATCCCAATTCACCGAAATCGTGAAGTTGCTCACTTGAACGCTGTCCCCTGTAAAATACTCGTAATACCAACCGTTGTTTGGGAATTGTACAATTCCCGACCGCACCGCCACATCCCAATTGGCCGCCGCAACAACATGCATATCCGGGTGCACCAATCGAACCTGCTTGATGCCACCTCCAACAGCCAAAAAGAATGAATCCGTCGCAAAAGCCGGCTCACTTTTGTGCAAATGATTCATGGCCGACCAAATTCGGTAAAGGTATTTACGCTCAGGTGTGTTGAAATAATCCCAACGAACGGGTTTGGCATCGGTGCGGCAATTGGCATTAACCGTTCCGTTGGGACAACGATTGATGGAGAAGTCGTAGCCCAATTCCCCAAACTGCCATAACATTTTGGGTCCGGGAATGCTCATCAGAAAGACCGGAACCAATTCCTGCCTCTTGAGGGCTGTATTGAGATTACGAACATTCACCAGCGAGTTTTGGGCCCCGAACTGCAAGTTCTTGTACATCAGCCGTTCTTCGTCGTGGCTTTCGGCATAGGCCATGACTCCCGCCTTGTTCCAACCACGGGCCTTGTGGCTAGCCCAATTGAACGACGAATTGGTTATAAAGCCCATGGTCCCCTCGTTGAATGCATAATTCAGATTACCCCATAACAACATACCGTAATCTCCCAAAGCCTTCTCCTCATCATTATTGGCCAGGTGCTCCAAGATAACATAAGAGTTGGGGGCCACCGTCCACATGGTATCCGCCACTCTACGCCACAAAGCCACCCTGGCCGCATCGTAATTTCCCCAGGCCCCGGTATTCCCAAGGGTATTGGTTTGGGTAAAACCTTTGGATAAATCAAAGCGGTAACCATCCACACGGTATTCCGTCAACCAGTGTTTGACAACGCGGTTAAGCAGACGACGAGTTGCCGGACTCTCGTGGTTGAAATCATTGCCCACATTAAAATCATGCTTGGGGACAGGGTTGAAATAAGGACTGTTCGCCGCGGGCCTGTTGTTGGCCGCATCCCACCACAGCTGGGCCAAAGGACTTTGGCCGAAGGCATGGTTCATCACCACATCCAGGACCACCGCTATACCCCGCCCATGGCAGGAATCGATGAGGGCCTTGAGATCGTTTTCGGTGCCATAAGCCTTATCAGCCGCCAAGTGAAAGCTGGGGTTGTATCCCCATGAATCGTTGCCTTCAAACTCATTCACCGGCATCAAACTCAGGCAATTGACTCCTAAAGACTGCAAATAACCCAACGAATCCATGACATGCTTGTAGCGTCGGCTTCCCACAAAATCCCGAACATGCAATTCGTAAGTCACCAATTTGCGGGGATCGGTGCGCTGGAAGCCTGTGTTTTGCCAAGCGTAGGGCTGGGCCCCGGGTTGCATAACACTAACCATACCCGAAGTTCCGGTTGGGTACGGCAACAGGTTCGGGTAGGTCGTCGAAGGAATAAATCGATCGTTGTTAGGATCCAGGACCTTCAGCGCAAAAGGATCGGCAATGCGCTGGCTTCCGTTCACCAGGTACTGATAAGGAACTTCCTGGCCCGGGGTAAGCCCCTCCAAACGCAGCCAATACCAGGCCGAATCGGCCGTTCGGTTCATGCGATAGGTCGCATCGGGTGACCAATCATTGAAAGGCCCCAAGACAAAGGCATGCTGCTTAAACGGAGCGTACAAGGCCAAAACCACGGTGCTATCGTTGATATAATTAACCCCTTCCACGGTTCCAGGTGGTAAGGGCTGCGCTACTTGGTTCCCCAAGGCCACCAAACGGGTGGTATCCCGCACCACAGCCCCGCCGGCACCCCCAGCATCGGCCTCAAAAATCAGCTCGTAATTCCCGGCCTGGGTGAATTGCAGGGCATAGCCTAAACTATCTCCTACCGTAGTCGCAACCACTGCACCGTTAACCCGCAGCGAAAGACTGCAAACCTGCGAGGCTGCCCCAAAAAAATTCAGGCCCGAACCGGGTTGAACAATGCTGTTGTTACCAGATGGATTAAAAATAGCCGCATGCAATTGACCCGCAGCATAGAGGGGCAAATACAAATCGGTACCATCTGCCGCACGGCCCACCACCGTGCCTGCAGTATTACGAAAAACAAAAGCCAGTGAACGAATCGTTTCCGATGCAGGAACGCCTGGAGGGTTAGCCGTTGCATTGTAATAGGTTCGGGGAACATAGGAGATGCTGTACAGGTTGTTACCCAAAGCAGACATCAGCGGGGCGTTGGCCGTGCCCCAGGATCCCCGAACATATTTCCAATCGGTGGGCGAAGTGCTGAGATTGGTAATCACCCCGGTATGGGCATAAACCGGAGGTGCCACCCCCGCCAAAGCCCCGTTCCCCTGGCTTGCATCGTAATAAATAGTCACCAAGGAGGTATCGGTAGGAAAGCGAGGGAAGGACCGCAAAACCTGAGCCTGAACTGAATAATTCAAACTAATGCAAATCCCTCCAAGAAGACTCATCAAAAGAAATGACTTGAAATAACCTGCTTTCATACCGAATATTTGAGATTTAGTGGGGACGAAATTAACAAAAAAAGCCGCGTTGCCGCGGCTTCTTTTAAAAACAATAGATTGGATTAACGATTGTAAATCACCTTCTTGACAGAGGTCTTACCATCCACAACCTGGCGAACAAAGTAGGTACCGAAAGGAACTTTGGCGCCAGCAGTCGTAGTCGCATCCCAAACCAGCTCGTGCTGACCGGCAGCTTGCTGACCATTGTAGAGTGACTTGACCGACTGACCAAGGAGGTTAACGATTTCGACCGATACCTTCGAAGAGCGAGAGGTCTCGTAGCTGATGTTCATCTCGCCGTTGAAAGGATTGGGATAAACCGACAAAGGCTTAATGCTGTTGGTCAAGCTACGAATGGCAGAGGTGATGACTGGACTGCTACCATCACACTGAGTACACTCATCCCAGCAGTACTTAACTGTGATTGGAACAATAGGACCGGAACGGTTAAAGCCACCGAAGCCATCCCCAATTCCGCAATTAGATAACGACTGTGCCCCCTCATTGGCGCCCCAGTTTCCGTTAACGAATTTCCAAGTCAATGAATCACCCAAAGCGGTAATAGGAAATTGCACCACTTTGCGCCATACCCCGCCGCCCATATTGGTCATGGCAGAGAGTGAGTCGGTAGGGCTCCAATTGGGCATTGGTACACCGTTGGTCGTGGCACCCTTGTCTTGAAAATTACCGGCAATGCGGATACCCGATGGAACGATAGGGGTCGTGTAATTCGTCACATCAATCATGAAGGTGACCGTAATACTGGTCTGAGCCAAAGCAACCGTGCTCAATGTAGCGGCTACCAGGAGGGTAAGAAGTTTTTTCATAAGAGGTTTTTGAATTTAAATCCTTTGTTAAGCAAAAATAAAAGGTTCCCGCCAACATATCCAAACTTTTGCATGGGAATTTGTGGATAAAATATCGCTATTTTGGTGAGATTTTTGAGCTTTCGTCCAAACAACCAACCTTTGCTCCCGCCTATCCAACCCGTTGAACCGCAAGTGCCCGGCCATGCAACTCACAATTCGATGCAAGGAGACCTGGCTATCCTGACCTCAGGGGGAGATTCCCCGGGTATGAATGCCTGTATCCGGGCCCTGGTCCGCAGTGGTATCTACTACGGCCACCGGGTCTGGGGGGTTGTTAGGGGCTACGATGGCCTGATTCAGGACGAATTCCGCCCCATGGACCTTCGATCCGTCGGGAATATCATACACCGGGGGGGTACCATTCTCAAATCCGCCCGTTCCGAAGAGTTCCGGACCGCCGAAGGTCGCCGCAAGGCCTACGAAAACCTGGCCAAACGAAACATTAACGCCCTGGTCGTCGTCGGCGGTGATGGGAGCTTCCGGGGTGCCAATATCTTTTCGGAAGAATACCCCGTAGCCGTCATAGGCCTACCAGGCACCATTGACAACGACCTGTACGGTACTGATTATACCATCGGTTTTGATACCGCCACCAATACCGTGGTGGAATGCATCGACAAAATCAGGGATACCGCGGATGCCCACAACAGGCTCTTCTTTATTGAGGTCATGGGCCGGGATGCCGGTTACATTGCCCTCAACGGGGGCATTGCCGCAGGATGCGAGGAGATTTTGATTCCCGAAACCAAAACCAACCTCAGCGCCCTGGTCGAAGTTCTCAAAAAAGGCCGAGCCAACCACAAAAGCTCAGGTCTCATTATTGTGGCCGAAGGCGAAGAAGAGGGCGGAGCCTACGAAATTGCTCGCAAGGTCGCCGAACAGTTCGATGGGTACGAAATGAAGGTCACGATCCTGGGCCATATCCAACGCGGTGGCAGTCCCTCGTACTTTGATCGGGTTCTAGCCAGCCGATTGGGCGTAGCCGCCATCGAAGGCCTGCGCCAAGGCCAAAGCCGTGTCATGGCCGGCATCATCAACAACAAAATCGTCTATACCCCCATCCACGAAGCCGTCAAGAATTCCACCCAAATGGACTTGGATCTTTACCGGATTTCCAAAATCCTGGCCATCTAGTCTCGCATTTTCTTTTGTTTTTAGCCCTGAAATAATTCCATGTTATTAGTCGCCGACAGCGGCTCCACCAAAGCCGACTGGAAATTTCGTAACAACGAAGAACCCATTGTATCCACCCGGGGTTTTAATCCCTTTTTTCACGGACGTGATTTTGTCTTGGCCGAATTGGAGGCTTCACCCCTCAAGCAACTCGTGGGCCAGGTCGATGAGGTTCGCTTCTTTGGGGCAGGTTGCTCCAGCGAAGAGCGTAATCTTCTTATTCAGAAGCCTTTGGAAGAATTTTTTCGAGGGGCCAAGGTCACGGTGGACCATGATATTTTAGGGGCAGGAATCGCTTGTGTCGGGGATGAGGAAGGCATTGCCTGCATTATCGGAACCGGCTCCAATTCCTGTTATTGCAAGGACCAACAATGGTCGCAGGTGGTCCCTGCTTTGGGGCATTTATTGGGCGATGAAGCGAGCGGTTCCTACCTTGGACGCCGCCTGCTCTCGGATTACCTGTATAATTTGTTACCTGATAGCATTGCCCATGAATTAAAACATGACCTGGGCCTTACCAAGGAGGGAATTTTTGAGAGCGCATACCACAAACCGGACGTGAATGTTTACTTCGCATCCTTTGCCCGCCTGCTTTCCAAATACCTGGATGAACCTTATGTTCGACAGGTCGTCCTGGAAGGTTTTCATCGGTTCCTGGATATCCATGTCATGCGTTACCCCAGAGTCCACGAATTGACCGTTCACTTCGTCGGCTCCATCGCGTACCACTTTGAGCCCTTGTTGGACGAGGTTTTGAAGGCCAAAGGTCTGCGCAAAGGCGGGGTTCACAAGAAACCCATCCATCCCCTCTACGCCTATTACGCCAGCAAGCGTAGTTAATTATTCATCAGGGCGCGGACACCTTGGGTTCCGCCTTGGGGGGTTGGGGTAATTTCCGGATTTTCTCGTCCATTACGAACTCATCCCCTTCCACATACGAATTATGTCGGTACACCAAACGACCTTCCCCATCATACAACAGCGTATAGGGTACAGTTTGAAAATTCAATATGCGTTTCATGTCTTCGTTAGGGTCCATCAAAATTCGGTAAGGCCAACGAACCCCTTTGATATAGGACTTGACCTTGGCAGAATTCCTCGCATCGTCAATACTGACCGCAAGGATTTCCAAGCCGTAACCTTTGGCCCAGTCCTCGTAGAGGTCCAGGTAGTTGGTGAGCTCCTTTTTGCAAGGGGTGCACCAGGTCGCCCAAAAGCTCAACAAAACCGGTCTTCCTTGGCCAATGGCATCGCTGAGTCGCATAGGATTGCCATCCACATCCTTCAAAACCACAGCGGCAAGCCGCTCATCCACAGGCTGGGCCGTGTTACCTGAGTTCTTTGGTTTTTCGGAAGCAAAGGCCAAGCCTACATTACCCGACAAGCCAGGAGCCACCAGGAGCGACCAAACCCAAATAATTCGGAATTCAAGAAAATATTTCATCATGGCAAGAGGCTTAGGATTCAAATCAACCAAAGATATGCTTGGAATTTAGGCTTATTTTGTGCCCTGCTACGCAGGACCGATGAAAAAATCCACGACTCCAACACGGGTGGGCCACTATCCAAAGGCCCAACTTCAAGTCAAAGGCCGGTGTTCCCGGAATCTTTGCAGAGCCGCGGCCATGGTGATGATGGTTCTCTTGACCACCGCCCGCCCGTCAAGCGCCCAAACCGGGGGCAATGACGGCACCATCAGCGGAGATTTGGAATTATTCCAAAATGTGTTTTTTCTGGATTCAACCATCTTATCGGACCCTATCCCACCTCAGTATTATCAGCAACTTAGTTCGACGGACGGCTGGATGAATCTGAATTATCGTCAAGGCAATTTGGCGGCAGGAATTCGATTTGACCTCTTTCTCAATTCCGGTCTTCGCAATCCTTATGTGGTACGCAATCAACAGGGCATCGGATTCTGGTATATCAGCCATCAAGTCCAGCGGTTGACTCTGAGGGTAGGTAATTTCTACGAACAATTTGGGAACGGCATCACCTTCCGGGCCTATGAGGGTCGAGGCCAAAACCTGGATTATGCCATGTTCGGCCTGTCGGGACAATTCAAGATCAACGATCAATGGCAAATCAAGGGATTCACGGGTAAACAAAAAGTACTTTTTGACACCTATGCCCCGGTGATCAAAGGACTGTGTTTGCAGGGTTCGATGAAATCCGAACGCCTTGGCCTTAACTACGCACCGGGATTTTCCATGGTTAACCGCACCCTGGATGCCAATTCCATGCAGAATGTGGTGGGCAGTATCGAAAACCTGGAGCCTTCCAAGCGTTTTGTGCCCAAATACAATGCCTATGTGGGTTCCTTTTTTCAAAACCTGCAATGGGGCGGATGGGACCTCAACACCGAATGGGCCTTCAAGAGCAGAGAGGCCGTCCTAGATCGAAACGGCATATTGGAAAACAGCCCTGGAATTGTGTTATACACGGATTTGGGCTATTCCACCGACGGATTTGGCATCAATATTCAGCATAAACACACCGATCATTTTGATTTCAGGGTTTCCCCACTCGAAATCCTCAACCAAGGCCTGATCAACTATATACCACCAGGTTCCCGTATGAATACCTACCGATTAACTTCCCGCTATGCACCTGCCACCCAATTGGTTGGAGAGGATGCTCTGCAGATCGAGACCGTATTCAGCCCAACGCGTAACACCCAAATTCAAGTGAATGCCAGCCATGTACAAGGCCCTGACCGGGAATTGTATTACCAAGAATGGTACGCTGAAGCCAAACACAAATTCAACAAACAAATCACTTTGAGCGGTGGTTTGCAGCGTGTGATCTATAACCAGCAACTCTACGAGTTCAAACCGGGAGCTCCCCTGGTCAAAACATGGACGCCATTTGCAGAATTTACCTACAAAATCAATCGACGCGAATCATTGCGCATTGAATGCTCCCAAATGTCAACCGAACAGGACCTTGGGGACTGGCTATGGGGTTTGGTGGAATATAACATTGCCCCGCACTACTCATTCAGCATCATGGACATGTGGAATTATGGAAACAAAAATCCTGATAAACGCAACCATTATTATACTGCCTTTGCAGCTTTGAATTGGCCGGGGCTTCGCTTGACAGGGGGCTATGTTCGTCAGGTTCAAGGGGTTATTTGTACGGGCGGGGTATGCCGTGTTGAACCGGCCTTCAACGGTCTTCGATTCAGCCTTAGCGCGAATTTCTAAATACCAATGGTTGTTATGATGAATATTATAGATTCATTCGCTACCCGTTCCATCGCCAAATGGCTTCTTCTGTCGGCCGTACTTCTTGTGCAAGGCTTGCATCAGGCATGCCGTGAAATTGGTCCGGCGGTGGACTTGGGAAACAACCTTCTGGAAGTGGACACGACTTACCTTGCTTCACCCGAGGCCAAGCCGTCTTTGAATATTCTGATTGAGGAATTTACCGGCGTGAAATGCGTGAATTGTCCAAGGGCCCATGATTTAATCGGTAATCTGCAGGCTGCTCATCCCGGGAGAGTCTTGGCGGCGGGTATTCACACGGGATTTTATGCCAGCCCTTATGCGGGGCGATTTGATTTCAGGATCAGCGAAGGTCCTGCATTGGAACAATTGTTGGGTGGCACCTTGGGCTACCCGGCAGGTGCGGTGAACCGTACTCGTTTTGCAGGGGAGAACCTGATGTTGATTTCGGATCAGAAATGGTCCGGCCATGTCAATGATTTAATCGATGATAGCTCCATAGTTCGGATTGGTATGACGCAGTCATTGTACAATGCCTCAGCAGATCGAATGGAAGGCCGGCTAACGGTACAGTGGTGTGAGGACTTGAATCAAAACCCAAGCAACAACCCGGTTTACCTGAGCCTGTACCTGCTGCAGAATAACCTCATCGACTGGCAATTGAATACGGGCGGCGTGGACTCCCAATACATTCATCGCCATGTGGTTCGCCGTTTGATCACTCCGGTAAATGGCTTTCCATTGGAGGCACAGGATTATCGGGCAGGCCGGGTTCTCGAAATTGCTTTCAAATCGGTTTTGGGCAATATCCACCCAATGCCAGTTTGGTCGGACTGCAAATGGCTGGCGGTGATTCACCAAAATCGTAACAACGATTTGACTGTATTGCAAGCCGCTCAATTCCCCTTCAACAGGCCTTAACAGGGCGGGCTTACCTGCCGTGTCCTCCTTACCACCTGCCGTGTCCTCCTTACCATTCGAAACCGATGTGCTCATCGTGGGTGCCGGACCTGCCGGAGCGACCACCTCGTTGTTCCTGGAGCGTTTTGGGATCAAGCACTGCATCATTGACCAAAGCACTTTCCCTCGGGACAAAATCTGCGGTGACGCTTTGAGCGGCAAAGTGCTGGATGTTCTTGCCCGGTTAGATCCCGCCTTGGTGGAAGAAATGGAGAAGAAGTCCCGGGAATTTCTTCCGTGTTACGGAATCACTTTTGTGGCACCGAATGGCACCGAATTATCCATACCCTTTCGAACCAAAATCGCCAATCGACAAACCGCTGCAGGTTTCATTAGTCCACGCCTTGATTTTGACGCCTTCATGGTTTCCAAGATCCAACCTGGACGACTGCACACCGCATGCCGCATGGTGGCAATTCGATCAGAGCATGCTCAGGGACCACAAGGTTACCACGAGGTTGATATTGAATTCGAGGGTCGCCAACACACCATCCGCGCCCGTTATCTGCTGGGGTGCGAAGGGGAGCGTTCCCTGGTCGCCAAGCAACTGGCCGGCTATGTCAAACAAAAAGAACATTATTGCGCCGCCCTAAGGGCCTACTACACGGGAATCACCGGATGCCATCCCGATCATTATATCGAACTGCATTTCCTCAAAGACATACTCCCGGGCTACCTCTGGATATTCCCTCTGAGCAATGGACGGTTCAATGTGGGTATTGGCATGGCTTCGCATCAAATCGCGAGGCGTAAAGTCAACCTCAAGGCCGCCTTCGAACGGGCAATTCGGGAAATTCCCGCCCTTAAGGAGCGATTCCGCCATGCAGAAGCCCTAACCCCGCTGCAAGGCTGGGGCCTGCCCTTGGGCAGCAAACGATTTCCGCTATCGGGCGATGGTTTCCTGCTGGTCGGCGATGCGGGGTCATTAATCGACCCCTTCACCGGGGAAGGCATAGGCAATGCCATGAAAGCGGGATATCATGCCGCCAATTACCTAAACCAAAGCCTAAAGGCAGGCCGAAGAGACGCCCAATGGCTGCAGGGTTACGACAATTTGGTGTATCGTGACCTTGGAGGGGAGTTGCAAATCGGCAAAACCCTCCAACAATTAACCAATTACCCCCGACTATTCAATCTAGTGGTGGGCAAAGCTGCACGAAATACCGAACTTAAGAACCTTATTACCTCCATGTTCGACGATATCAGTCTAAGGAACAAGCTCAAAAATCCCTTGTTCTACCTGCGGCTCTTGTTCAACTCACGAACTTGATTCAATACACCAGGCTAATTTTAATGTAGAATTACCGCAGTCTTCGAGAAAAATAGAGCCAACCGAATTATTTTTACAATTCATGACCCCGCTTTGGGGCTTTTCTGTATCGATTTTACTCTTCACCTAAAAACTAAGCAATGAAAAAAATCTTTATGGCCATCATGGGCATTGCCTTGGCCATTTCCTGCAGCAAAAAGGATCAATGGATACCCAATGATCTCGGTTCCGGAACCCCAGGCGGTGGCAGTGGAACAGGTGGCGGCGGAACCGGCGGTGGCGGAACCAACGGTTTGGTGGTTGCCAGAGTCCAGAATGCTTTTGGGATCAATTTCAGTGGAAACTGGTGCGGGCCCTGCGGTGCCAACGGTATTCCAGCGCTCTACAACTTGTACACCACCCACGGCGCCAAATTTCATGGAATGAAAATCGGCTTGAACGATCCATTCAGCATTGGCGAGGGTTCATCAATGGCAGGCACCTATAATGTTTCCGGAATCCCCGCTTTTGTGGCAGGTGCTAATTTTCTGCAGAGCTCCAGCGCATGGACTTCAGCGATTAATGGTATCGTAGCAACAACCCCAGCGAATGTCAAGGCAGGTGTCGCCCTGCGTCGCACCAAAGTTGGAGATTCCATTTATGTGGATACCAAAGTTGAGTTCTTCCAGGCAGCCCCTGCGGGCAATTATTCCTTGGCGGTTTACTTGGTCGAGAATAACATTGCCGGGGTAAGCCAGGCTGGTCAAAGCGATCCCAACTTCATTCACAAAATGGTTTTCCGCGGAATTGCCAACCCCATCCCAACCAAGCCAATGGTGGGTAATTGGGGGGCCGAATTGGAATCTTCCGGTACAGCGATTCCACAAGGTCGCACCTACGAAACCAAGTATGCCTATGTTGCACCTCAAGGTTTGACCCCTGCCGTTAACCTTAACAATTGCCAAGCCATTGCTGTTATTTTCGAAACCGATGCCAGCGGCAAACCAACCCGGGTGTTGAACAGCGGAAGAAATTAATCTGCTGTAACAAGCCAAGGATTTCAAATAACGAAATCGCTTGTTTCTAAGGCCGGCCTGTCATCAGGTCGGCCATTTTTTTGGATAAATCCATAGCCACGGCTCGGGCTTTTTCCGCAAAATCAACCCCGGAAGAAGCGTAGAGAATACTTCGTGATGCATTGATAATCAAGTTGTTATATTCTCCACATCCCATTCGACACACCGCTTCCAAATCCCCGCCTTGAGCCCCAATCCCCGGCACCAAAAAGAAGTGTTCCGGATAACGCTGACGCAAGGCACCCAGTTCTTCAGGCCTTGTAGCACCGACCACCAGCATGGTATTCTCTGCCGAACCCCATCCCAAAGCTGCATCCGCCATATGGCGATAGAAGGGCAACCCGTCCGCTGCGATCTTGGTTTGAAAATCCGCAGCACCTGCATTGCTGGTCAGTCCCAAGACCACAGCCCATTTACCTGGCCTTCCCAGGAAAGGTTCTACCGAATCCCGACCCATATAACCATGAAGAGTAACAGCATCCGTATCGTAACGGTCCCAGAACGCTTCCGCATAGCGAGCAGCCGTATTGCCGATATCCCCGCGTTTGGCATCAGCAATCCGCAGAATCCCCGGCGGGATCATGGCCACTGTTTCTGCAAAGATGTCCATTCCTTCAGGCCCCATCGCCTCAAAGAAAGCTAAATTGGGCTTGTAGGCGATGCAACAATCGGCGGTCGCCTCGATAATAGCCTTGTGAAACGACAGGACAGGATGAGGGTCGTGGTGCAGGCAGGCTGGTATAAGGTTGGGATCGGTGTCCAGGCCGATGCATAACATACTTTGCCGCTCTTGAATTTGATTCAAAAGAGCGCTACGGGTCATCAGCGGGCGAGATTGGTTTGGGCTCATAGGGCGCGCCTTTATTGATTTTGATGATGCACTGCAATGCGTCGCGAAACTTCGCCTGCCAAATGTGCATAGGCTTCACGGCTCGCTTCGGAGGGCCCGTCAGTTAAGGGCAGGGTGGTCAGAATTTCCAACGATAAATGTTGGGATAGGGCTTCGGTTCCGCCTTTGCCAAAGGGAAAATAACGGGCCTCCGGTTGCTCCGCTGGGGAGAACCAGGCCATGTTCTCAATAATGCCCAGGAGATTCAGGCGAGTTCCCTCGGTCTGAAACATACGCCCTGCTTTGAGCGCATCGGCCAAGGCCAAGGCTTGAGGGGTCGTGACCAGAAGGCCGAAGGCCTCCGGAAATAATTTGGTCAAGGTGAGTTGAACATCCCCTGTGCCTGGTGGCAAATCGATCAGCAAATAATCCAAGGTTCCCCAATCAACCTCCGAAAAAAACTGTTTCAGGGTATTCGAGGCCATTGGTCCTCGCCATATCAATGGCCTGGAGGGTTCAATCAACAGGGCCACGGACATCATCCTCAATCCATCCACTTCCACCGGGATCATACGGTTGTCCCGTAAACCGGGCTGTTGCCCCTCTGCCCCCAACATGAGAGGCACATTGGGCCCGTAGAGATCGGCATCCAGCAAGCCCACCCTGGCTCCGGCATCCCGAAGCGCCCTTGCCAAATTCACGGCAACTGTGGTTTTACCCACACCCCCTTTGCCGGAGGCCACCATCACCAGGTTATGGACCCCGGGCAGCCAATCCATCCCCTGAATCCGGCCCAAAGTCCTGGCCTCCATACGGATTTCCACCTGCCAAGCCTCTCCCCAATCCTCAAGCAATACTTGCCGGCAATCGCCCTCCATCTTGTCCTTCAAGGGACAGGATGGGGTGGTCAACCGCAGAAGGAAACGTATGGTTTGGGTGGCATGGTCAACCTCCACCTCTTCGATCATGTTCAAGGACACAAGGTCCCGGTGCAAGTCCGGTTCTTGAACCCTGGATAGGCTCCCTAAAATCTCCGATACCGTGGGTGTAGGCGCAAGCATTGGGGGCTCAAGCGCGTCCGAAATCCCGTAAGGTGCGCAGGTGCGAATTCACGGCCATGGCCATGCTTGGAAAAGCGTTGTAGGGATGACCAAATTCGGCAGCCGTTTCGCGCACAATGCGCGCAATGGCCGGGTAATGAATGTGGGAAATGTTAGGAAACAGGT
>Ga0214921_10004119_pt1 | contig 21720 bp, 18 predicted proteins | sample LL1505_MetaG_FD_177992 | JGI IMG/M metagenome (GOLD analysis project Ga0214921, IMG submission 177992) | Freshwater microbial communities from Lake Lanier, Atlanta, Georgia, United States - LL-1505 | ecosystem: Environmental > Aquatic > Freshwater > Lake | place: USA: Georgia | collected... | reverse complement strand
CTAAATTACTTAATTGTTCTTTTAATGTTTTTTTTTCATTATTGAAACCTATAATTTCCACATTTTCAGATATAAAATTATTAATTCTTTCATTAAATTCAACTTCATTAGGTATATTAATTATATATTGATCATTAGGGCTACGTCTACGAATTTCATTATTTATTTCTTTATGTTTATCAAAAGTATTTGTATAAGATTCATCAAAATTTTCCTGTATAGTTTTAAACATTTCTAATATTTCCTTCGTTTTTTTTATTAAATTTTTTAAATCTTTATGTGTATCATCTATTATTACATTATTATTTTCATTAAATTTATTATTAATTTCATTTAATAAATTTATTAATTCGTTGCGTGTCTTTCCTTTTCTAATTTCAGGTATAATGTACTTAGATATATTTTCTGGATATATTACATCGCCATTACTATTAAAATTTAATTCATTATATTTAATCTCTTCATTTGATAATAATACAGGTTTATATAATTTATATAAATATATATTTACTTTTTTAACTATTGGATTCTTATGACTAAAAAAATATTTATACATTTTATAATTAAAATCATTTTCCATTATAATATATTTTCGTTGTTGAAGAATATAAAACTTTTGATATATATATGAATATATTAAATATAATAACGGGAACAAATAATCTTTAATCATTCTGGTTTTATGCAAATCTTTTTTAGGATTACTAATATGTGTATTATCAACCTTATTCTGATAAAATGTATATTTACCATCAATATTTTTTAAATATTCTTTATAGTTACATAATAAAAGATCCATAAACAATAATTAATATAAATAAAGAAAAATAATTTAAATATTATTTTTTAATTTATGATAATCCTCTAATAATATTTCAATTGAATCATCATCTAATAAATAATCTTTGTTATTATCAATATTTATTAATGTAGATTGAAAACTTTCAACTTTTTTAATCATGTTTTCATTTTTTTTATATATATTTGAATAAAAATAGATTTGATATATCATGAAAAGCACAAAAAGTATTATTATAATAAAAAAAAGATTTATCATTTTCCTATATTATATATTTAGAATATTTTATTTTTAATTAAATCTATATTCTACTTATACAATAACATCAATAAAAATAATTTAATATATATACTATAATATTAATTATTCATAAAATTAAAAAAAATTGATATTTTTTATTTCTTAAGATTTTTTTTATTTAAAAAAATATATCTAAATACCATATATGAATATTGAATCAAGTAATGCATCAACATACGATATTTTTAATTTTTTAGATGAACATATTGTAGAAAATGGTAAAGTTCATACACATACATCTATGCATAACCCTAAAGCTTCCTATTTTATTAAACCCTCTGATATAGATATATTTTTTTCTTTATATGAAGATGCAATAATTAATGGTAAAGAATTACATATTACAGAAAAACGTCAAGAATTCTTTCCGATGACAATTGATTTAGATTTTAAATTTGAATTTGATACATCCGAAAGAAAACATACTGAAACACATATTAAAAAAATTATTGAATTATATTGTAATGAAATTATTAATATTTTAAATATTGATAAAGATGATGATAAATTAACATCTTTTGTTTTTGAAAGAGATGAAAGTTATAAGAATAAAGGAATAACAAAAGATGGAATACATATTCAATTTCCATATATTATTACATATCCTGCTGTACAATATTTTATTCGAGATAATATCTTAAAAAAAATTGGAGATATCTTATCCGATTTAGAATTAAAAAATACTATTCCAGATATTGTAGATAGATCGGTTATTTCACCCAATACCTTATGGTTATTATATGGTAGTAATAAAGATAAACCAAAAGGAAATCCATATAAATTAAAATATATATATAATGGAAATTCAGATAGTATATCTTTTGAATCTTATTTTGGAAATGCAGATATAAATCTTGCCAGATTTTTTTCTATAAGAGATAAAAAAGAATCAGAAATAATACCAATCAAAGATGACAAAAAACATTTAATTGAGATTACAAATAAGAAAAAAGCAACTAAAAAAATTATTAGTAACATTAATTATGATCCAGTACGAATTAGAGACCTTGTTTTTATACTGAGCGATGATCGTGCATCTAACTATAATCAGTGGTTAGAACTTGGATGGGCACTTCATAATATTGATCCTAATTCACAAGAACTACTTGATATATGGATAGATTTTAGTAAAAAATCATCTAAATTTAAGGATGGTGAATGTGAAAAAATATGGGATAAAAGTAAAAATGAAGGTTTAACTATTGCATGTATTCATTACTGGGCAAAAATTGATAATAAAAAAAAATATGACGAGTATAAAGATAAAGATATTAGTAAATGGATTGATTTAAGTATCAAAACACAATCTAATTATGATATTGCATTTGTATTATTTAAAATGTATGAATATGATTTTGTTTTTTCAGATAATGATTGGTATATTTACAAAAATCATTTATGGCATCGTGAAAATGATGGTATGTCATTAAGACAAAAAATATCAAATGAATTATGTAAAAATTATGCTAAATTAATGTCTTATTATAATCAAGTTGCAAGTGGTCAAATCTTAATAAATAATCAAGAAGTAACAGAAGAAGAAAAAGAAGAATATAAGAAAAAAAATGGTGTTGTATTAGAAGTTATTAAAAAACTAAAAACAACCGCTTTTAAAGAAAATATTATGAAAGAATGTAAAGAACTTTTTTCAAATAAAGAATTCGTAAAAAAATTAGATGCAAACCCTTATTTAATTGGTTTTACAAATGGTATTTATGACCTTAAAAAAGGTGAATTACGTGATGGACGCCCCGATGATTATGTTGAAATGAACACTGAAATTGATAAAATTGATTTTGATGAAAATCATGAATATTGGTTTGAATTAAAAAATTTTATTGATACTGTATTTACCGATGAAGAGGTGAGATTTTATTTCTTAACCTATTTTGCTTCTTGTTTACAAGGACATAATGCAGAAGAAAAATTTAGAATTTGGACTGGAATTGGATGTCATGCATTGAATACTATTATTAAAATGTTTGATGGTACTTATAAAAAAGTTCAGGATATTATTGTTGGAGATAAAATAATGGGCGATGATTCAACAGAAAGAAATGTACTTGAGTTAAAACATGGTTTTAGTACTATGTATGAATTTAAAGGAGAATCCTTTGAATCTTTTATTGTTAATGGAGATCATATTTTATGTCTCTATTTGAAAGAAAATAATAGAATGAAATATATTGAAATATCTGTCAATGATTTTATACATATAAAAAATAAAGACAATTATTTTTTATTCAATTCAGATAAGAAACTATTTTCATTCCATTTTACAAAAGTAAATAATGATTACTTTTATGGATTTGAACTAGACGGTAATCATTGTTATATTATGGGTAATAACATAGTTACACATAATTCCAATGGTAAATCAAAAATTCTTGAACTTTTTGTACATTGTTTAGGAATGTATGCTATTAAATTTCCAATTACTATGTTAACTGGTAAAAGAGCAGCATCTAATGCATGCACACCAGAAATTGTACAATCAAAAGGAAAACGTTTTGGATATTTTGAAGAACCAAGTGAAAATGAACGAATTAATGCGGGATTATTAAAAGAATTTACGGGCGGTGATAAAATAAAAGCACGTGCATTACATAAAGAACCGATTGAATTTAAACCTCAATTTAAACTTGCATTATTATGTAATGAAATGCCAGAAGTACCTCCAAATGATTCAGGAACATGGAGAAGAATGGAAGTGATTGAATTTAAAAGTAGATTTTGTGAAAATCCAAAGGAAAGTCATGAATTTCCGATTGATAAATATTTATCTGAAAAATTGAAAAATTGGAAGGAATTATTCATGGCTTTATTATTAGATGTATATTACGAAAAATATAAATTAAATGGTATTAAAGTTCCTCTTGAAATTATTAAATTTACTTTAGAATATCAGAAACAATGTGATATATACACTGATTTTATTTCTGAAAATTTAGAAGAAACAAAAGAAAATTCAGATGCAATAGATATTACACAAATGTATGATGAATTTAAAATTTGGTATGAAGATACTTTCAGCAATCATAAATATCCATCTAAAGTGGAATTTAAAAAATATCTAAAGAAAAAATATGGAACCAAACGTATTTCAGTTACAGAAATTAAAGGATTCAAATTTAAATTTAGATATGATAGACCAAATTCTGAATTACAAATTACACAAGGATATTAATTTTGAAACCTAAGTTTCCTACAAATAACTTCCTATTTTTAATATAATACAATAACATAAAAATATTTTATTAAATAAATTTATTAAATAAATTTATTAAATATATTTATATTTATTTTATGTAAAACAATATTTAAAATTAAATAAATTAACTTAAATATTATTTATTATTTATATATAAATTATGTATGCAATTTTTAATTTATTAACAAATACAATTACAACTGGATTCGCATTTATTGGTGTTGGTGCATTTATAATAAAAGTTGGTAATTTATTTAAAATTATTGAACAAAATAAAGAAGATGGTTTTAAAAAAGGATTTGATATAATAATGTTAGAATCAATAGATGAAATGAATAAATGTGTAGATTCAATAACTTTAATAACAAATAATATTACAAAGATTATTTTTATATTATATGATATTATTATTGGTAATAAATTTATAAAAAAAAATAAAGATGGAAAAATTGTTATATCTACAAAATCGAATACATTTTCTAGTTTAAAAGAAAAAATAGAAGAATTAAAAAGTAAAGTTAAAAATTATGAACAAGAAATAAATAAAATTAAAAAAGAAAAAACAGATAAAAATTTATCTGAGGATGAAAGTTTATCAGAAGATGATGAAAGTTTATCGGAAGATGATGAAAGTTTATCTGAAGATAATGATTTATCGGTTGATGAAAGTTTATCTAAAGATAAAAGTTTATCTGATAATGAAAGTATATCAGCACACAAACCTTTATTAGAAGATTTACATCCTGTACCTATTTATAAAGAAGAATTACCTATTCATAAAGAATTACCTGTTAAAAAACCATCAAATAAAAAACTTGTAAATAAAGTTTTAAAAAAAAAAAATAATGATGAATTTTATTTAGAATCATAAATAATATTTATATTTAAAAAAAAAGCCTATATTATAGTATATTATTAATGGATAACAATAATTCATCTGATACTATAGATAATATTGCACAATCTATTTTTATAACTTTAATATTTTGTTCATTGGTCAGTGATTCATATATAATGTTTGATAATTTTTTAAAAAATAATTATATACAAAAAAAATTACATTATTGTAATAAAATATATAAAATTATTATTGGTTTATCTTTTAATAATTATAAGAAAGATAAAAATGGAAATATTATAATTTCAGATGAAGAGATTCAAGAAAAAAAAACTATTAAAAAAAATATTAAAGAAGTTATAAAAAAAAAATAATAACATAATATAATGGAAGATAATTTATCAATATTACAATATATTAAAAAAAAATATAATATTCCATATTTAGAAGATATTATTGCATTATTTTATTTAAGTATATTATCTTCAATAATAATTTATTTATCTATGAAGTTTGAAGTTATTCAAATGGCATGTATTATTTTTATAATATTATTTTTTTCAATGTATTTAATAAATCAATATTATAAAAAAAAATATGAAGATCAACTAGAAACAATAAATAGTAAAATGGTATATATTGGTGAATTATTACAAAAAATTTCTGATAAAAATAGTTCATAGAAATTATTATGGACCTAATAATTTAATTTTTCCTGCACTTTTAGCATGATAATATACAATTACCATAATAAATATACCAAAAATTAAAAATAATATAACAGATAATACAATTAAAATTTTATTATTTATATTTGTTTCATAATTATTCATAGTAATTGATTGACTATATGTTGTTATTTTATCATTTAAATTTTTTATAATTACATTATTTAGATTTTTGAAATCTATTTTTTGAAATGTATCTAAATATTGTTGTTTCTGTAATTCTGCATTTGCAGCAGTTTGATCTGTTATAGCATCAAATAATTCCTTCAAATTATTTTCTTCTAATTTATTTTCATCTGTAAAATTTTCAAAATCATATTTTAAAATACATGTTGTAACATTTTCATGCTTAACCCAATTTGTTTTATTATATATATCATCATCTATACTATATATATCAATAAAATATAATTTACTTGCAAAATCATCTAATTCATATGAATTATTATACCATACAAAAAAATTCTGTTCATTTTCATTTGATACTTTAATTGCATCATCTATCGTATATACTTTTCCATAATATTTTATTAAATGTTCATCATTTAATAAATTTTGTACTGCATCATAATTATTGTATATTTTCCATTTTTCAGTTGAATTATTTACTAATTTATCTATAGAATAATTATTAATAATATTATATGCATCTTCAAATGTTATATCTATACCAGTTTGAATTTTTTTTAATTTTATATATTTTTCTGCCTCTAATCTTTTAAGGTCTTTTATTTTTTCAGTTATTTTATTATCATACTCTTTTATTTCTAAATTAGAATATTTAGCTTTTATTTTTTTATAATTATTAATATTTTTAGTAATAACAGGAATATTATATACTGGATTTTTACATTCATATAAACTTTTTTTTATATCTAAAAACGAATTTATCTCATTTTGTTTATCAAAATTATTTATATATACAGCTTCACATTTTGATTTGAATTTATCATTATTTTCATCAATAGGACATTTTAATTTAATATTTATGTCTTTAAAATTATCCATATAAATTGGTATTGTTTCTTTTTTTTTAATACCTTCGTTTTCACATTCATAAATAATTTCTAAATATAATTTTTTATTACAATTTTTACTATTTTGTATAATAAAATTTAGCAATGAGTCTTTTCCTTCCAATATACAATTTTCACGATTTTCATCACATCTTAAATTAAAATAATCATTATATGGTATAATTACTAATATTTCATTCTCACATTTTAAATAAATATTAATAGTTGAAGTATCTACATATGCATATCTTTTTGGTTTAAATATCATATAATTATATTCTATTCCTTCACTATTTATTTGTCGTCTTGTAAAATTAATACAATTTTTATAATTTATATGATCTAAATTAGATTTAGATTCAACAGAATCTATATTTTTAATATTTTCTATACATCCATAGTATAAATCATTAATATTATTACTAATACAATAATGTTCCATTTCATCATTATTAAAAGCACATATACTATTATCGTCGCAATCATTATCTGAAAAACAACTTTTTTTATGATTATCCATATTATTATTAAATATATTTTTTTATTATAATTTCCAATTTTATGTTTTATGTTTAAAAATTTGTACTATATGTTGTATTGTTCACAAATGATTTTTTAGCATTAACTTCATTTAAATTAAAATCATTTATATTTTTCTTTAATTTTATAGCTGGATCTTCTGTATTTTTATATTGATAATAATGTGTATTATCATATGAAATTTTATTACTATTTAGATTATATAATACATTTCCATTGGATGAATAATCTACCCAATCTATTTTATTCTTATCAATAGTCGGTACTGGTTCTGGAACAATTAATTGAGGAGGTGCTGATTGATCATAATAAAAATATCCTGCATGCTCTGGAATAATTTTATTTTCAATACTTATATAACTATCACTTGAACCATCATTCTGACCACCATCATCACCATCTGATGGATTCGGACATACACAATTATTTTCTATCCATGATTGTTCAAGATCATCCAATCTTTTTTTTGAATCTTTTTCAATTGTATCTTCCCATGTTATGAGTTTATTTCCTAAACTTTGAATAGATCGTGCATTAAATAAATATGATATTGCATCTTTTATATAAAAAATGTTATATGTATATAAAAATAATGATATATAACATATTATAATTATAACTACGAATAATATAAATTTTGTATTATCTATTTTACCAAATGCATATAAACCTACTGCTACACATAATATTATTGCCAATACTATTGAAATAATTAAATTATTAATATTCATATTTTGACGTTCAATATTATAATTTATTTGTTGTATTATTTTATCTTTATTTGATATATTTGATTCTATTATTTCAAGTTCTTGTAATTGTTTTGATAAATCATCATTTTTAAATTTTAATAATTGTTGTTTTTTAATTAATATTTCTTGATCAATATTATTCTCTTTATTCAGTTGGTTTTGTACTAATGTTAATTGTGCTAAGTTTTCATTAATAGCTGTAATAACCTGTTGCATTGATTTATTATTAGCCGGATTAATAGCCTCATTAATAGTGTCTTGATTGTCTAAATATTTCCGATCTTTCTCATTTGCAATCGCTAAAAAGTATGGATTATAAATATATAGTATTTGTGTATCGGTTAATGCACTATTATAAAATCTAAAATCTGCAATATTTCCTGAAAAATATGGATATGGCCATGAATTTCTTGCAAGATAATTTTGAGTTCTTTGAACTGAGTTTGGATAATTCTTAGATTCCGTAATTTTTAATATACCATTCACATATATTTTCCAAGTATTAGATGGAGATCGTAATAAAGTCCATGCAATATGAATCCACGTATTATTATTTACATTTGGAACTACATTATCTAATGAAGTCCCCCCAACACCACTATTCCCATATATAGAAAATCTTAAAGATCCATTATCAAATATAACGAATATATTATTATTTCCGGCACCATTCGAAAAATCAAAAATTGATGTTCCATATCCACTATTATTAATTGATTTAAACCAAAATGTAAATGTTAAACCATTATTTCCTGTTGTAAAATTAGGAATACTAATATATTGTTGTTTTGTAGAATCAAATAATACAGAAGTTGTATTACTTGTCACACCTGGACTACCTATTATAGGACCATTAATTGCTGTTGCATTATATATATTACCGGTTGGAGCAATATTATTAATTGTTGTAACATTATTAGTTATTGTAGATGTACTAAAATCATATTGAAATAATAAATCACTCATATATAATAATATATTATAATATTTTTATAATTATTTTTAAAATAATTATAAAGTCATTCTAAAAAAAAATTCTACTAAATATATTTTTTTATAAAAATATATTTAAAATTGTATTTACACCTAAAATGATTTTGAAATTCTCACTTTTTATTGTTAAAAAAAAGTGAGAATTTTAAAACAATTTCAAATGTAAAATAAAATAAATGTTTTTATAAAATCCTTTCATTTTATTTATAAAATTATTTTATTACATATTTCATTAAAATTTAAATTTTCACCATTCGGATCTTTCCTACATACATATCTTGCTTTTTCAGTATAATTCGGTCTATAACTACATGGAATTAATGAATATGTTTTAGGTTCAGTATTTGGTAATCCTATCTTGTTATCATCTCCTCCATTCCATTCACATTCATAATATGTTGAAATTGGATAAGTTGTAGTAAAAAATGGTTTCGGTTCATTAGTATTTGAAAATCCTTCTAAAGTTGTTCTATAATTTGGTATACTATCATAATTTGAATAAAATGCACTTGCAGGTGTACTACGACTTGTATATGTATTTTCTGGAATATCTCCATATTTCCATACATCTAATTGTGGATCTGTTCTTAATGTTGGTTGTTCATATCCTAATATTGTATTACCTTCACTTACATCTGGATTTTCTGTACAAGTTGTCGGACATTGATAATTTAAATCATCGGCGATTACTGTATCAATATATTCTGCCATTTTAACTTTTAGACCTTTAATATTTTTAATTAACTTTTCAGAAGTTAGACGTATATAGCTTGTAATATATACAACTAATAGATATATTACTATAAGAACAATAGTAAATATTATAAATTTCCAAAAATCTATTTTACCCATTCCATAAATAATTAACAAAACACCAAATATTATAATTCCAACATTTGTATATTGTAATATTGTAATTCTATTATTCTTATAATATATTTCATCATTTTCTTTAATAATTAATTCTTCTTTATTCATAATAGAAGAATCAATATTTACTTTTTTATCATATAATTCATTAAATTTTTCATCATATTTTAATATTAAATCATTTGTGACATTATTTAACGTAGTAATATCAGACATAATATATATATTATTAACATATAATTTATTTTATAAATCTATATATTAATACAAATATTAAAATAATTACAATTATTATAATAAATAATATTATTAATTTAATATAATTTTTATTATTTATTTCATTGTCAAAATTTTCTGTTAAAGATGTTACAGAATGAATAAATTCTTTTAAATAATTCATATTTTGTGTTGTTATATTTGTTTGTTCTACTGGACTATTTATAGGAGGGTATTCGTGATTCATTTCTAATGTTTTCTGTAAATTATCTGAGTAGGATTTATAATATGTGTTATATTCATCTATTATTGGATCACTTTGATATGATGTATTCAGATTTGGATTATTTTCATAAACACTATTATCTTGTGTTTGTAATGTTAATCCATTGTTTTCATATATATTATATATACATTCTGGATTTGCATTAATATTTGTATTATTATTATCATTATTTATCGTTAAACATGAAGATACATCTATATTTTTATTTGGAGTATATTTATTATCAAAATATTGTGTAATACATTTTTTTTGTACATTTGATTTTTGTTCATTTGTTAAATTATTAAAATCATACCCGTATTTACTCAATGAATATCCGGAATTAATTCCATTTCCTGCACTTAAAATTACACTTGGAAATGAATTATATAAAGTACAATTATTATTTGATGTTGTGGTATCATAACTATAAGAAGTACAACTTGGTTCATTTTGACATGTATTTAAACAACTGTCTTCATTAACTTGTTTAGATTTACTGTACACTGAATGAGATGAACCATAATTACAATTTTGACATTGATTAAATCCATTATTTGTTTGAAATAAATCACAAAATATTTGATTATATAATTGATTATAACCTGAATTTATTGGTGCATCTCCTGATGGTGTATTTTGTAAACTTAGTTCATTATTATAAATACTTAATATTTCACTTTCAGATAATAAACTATTATAAAATCTAAAATTTGCAATATTTCCTGAAAAATATGGATCAGATGGTGACCATGCACTTTTTGCAAGATAATTTGTATTTCGATAAATTGAGTTTGGATAAGTTGCTGAACGAATCGTTTGGTATAATTTTCCATTTACATATATATTCCAAATATTAGATCTTGATAAAGTCCATCCAATATGAATCCATGTATTATTATTTACATTTGGAACTACTTGCAGTGATTGAAAATATTGATTTCCACTTGATCCGCCATATACACTAAATCCTAAATATCCATAATTAAATAAAACGATTATATTATTACTTCCGGCACCATTCGAAAAATCAAAAATTCTTGCTGCCCATTCACTATTATTAATTGATTTAAACCAAAATGTAAATGTTAAACCATTATTTAATGTTAAAAATGATGGTATATTAATATATTGTTCTTGTGTAGAATCAAATAATACAGAAGGTGTATCATTTGTAACACCAATGCTATTTATCATTGGATTATTTACCATTGTTGCATTGTATTCATAAGATGTTGATCCTGGTGCAATATTTTTAATTATATTTGGTGATACAAAAGAAGATGCGCTAAAATCATAATGTAATAATAAATTCATATATAATAATATATCATAATATTTTTTTATAAAAATATTATGATATATTATCATAATATTTTTTATAAAATCTATTCATTTTCGGAAAAAATAATAAATAATAAATAAGATTATTATTAATAATAATATCATAAAACTAAATTGTGTTGTTGTTTTATTATTATCATAATTATTTAAAATATTTGAAAAATTCTCTTTTGTTCCAAAATTAGCACTTGATAATTCTGGTAGTGTTGTATTTACATTTGATTCAAAATTATTGCTTCTAACATATACTTGATTTGTCCATGGTCCACCCATTGAAGGACATTGACTACTATTAAAATTTGGTCCATATTGATAAGCTTCTTCAATATTTGATCCTGTAAAACACTGGCCACTAAATTGAACACCAAATACATTTTGATTGTTTTTTTCCGCTATATATGCACATTCATCTATATTGCTAACATTTTTTTGTTCATTCGGAATTGCTCTTATACTCGTATCATTAAAACATCCTTTATATTTATATAATCCAGAACTATTTTGTTGAGATGGACATTGATTACTACGTCCTTCTTTACATCCAATATTTGACCAATGATTTTGTAATTCATTTATATTCATATTTGATAAATCTTGAGGATAATTATTTTGATAACATTGTTTTTCAAGAGCGCTTAATTGATAATTACATAATGTACTTTGTACTGAACTATATAATAATGATATATAATTTTGTGATAAACTACAATTATACAATGCAAAATCTTTTATTAAAATTCCTTGATCTGTATTATACCAAGGATCACCAATATAAAAAGTTGCTTTTGAAGTTACAGATGTTAATGTTGAAGGATAAGTATATTGAATAAATAATGTTGCATTTACATATATTGTTTGTGTTTGATTATTAAATGTTATTGTAATAAATTGTTCTTTATTTAATGGAAGAGAATTAGTAATATAAACATTGTTATAATTAGTGGTTGTGGAATTGGATATATATAAACTTGTTGCATTTGCTGGAATCCATATTCCCGGTATTCTATCCCCATCATTACAACAATTATTATCATTATTTGATAAATGAAGTATATTCCTCCATTCTGATGATATAGTAGTTATTTTTAACCAAAAGGATATAGACATATTTAAATTACTTGCTATACCTAAATTAGACCAATTGATTTTAAAACCATCTTTTTTTATAGTATACCAGTTATTGCCGAATGACTCTTTAAAAGTCCATGTTGGTATTATAGAAGTACATTCTTTAAAATATGGATATGGATCTGGACAAGCATCCGGTGTTCGCCAATTGGATAATGGATTCGTATCAGTAATATTAGTGCAAGAAGGTTGATCACCATTTGTAAATTTAGGAGACGCTGTAGTATATTTATCTTCACAATCTTGATCCGTATTACAATCATTGGAATTCCATTTACATCCATTATTATCTCCATAACAATATACCTCATGATTCGATTCAAAACCAACACAAAATTTATTACGTCCACATTTTATACTATAAGGATTCGGACAAGCATCGGGCGTCCTCCAATTTGTAGATGTAATATTACTACACGAAGGTCGATCACCATCTGTAAATTTAGGCGATGATGTAGTATATTTATCTATACAATCTTGATCTGTATTACAATCATTTGAATTCCATTTACAACCGTTATTATCTCCATAGCAATATACTTTATTATCTGGTTCAAATCCAACACAAAATTTATTTGATCCACATTTCATGCTTACTAGTAATATAATATAAATGATATAATTTATTTTTATAATTTTTTTTAAATAAATTATAAATAAAGTATCTTTTTACTATTTACACTTTTTTTTTACGAACAATATAATATATAAATAGTATTATTATTGATAACATAAATGCACTAGCAGTAAAATAATATATTAACAATTTTTTATAAGAATTCCTATCTTGAGATATTTGCAACATTCGTGAACGTGTTAATAATAATTTTTCCTTACTTTCTATCTCTTTTAATAATTGTTGTTGAATTCTTTCTTTTTTTATTATAGTCTCATTTTTACTATATATATTGTCTAATTCATCTACATCCATATTATTTACCTGATATGGATCCGGACATGCATATAAACGCTTATCGCTTGGATCAACAATATTATTAGGTGCATTACAGTCAAAAACACCTAAAGAATATTTATTTTCTCTAACAACACTTGTACAGTTAGCATCTGTTGTACATTGATCAGATAAACATCCTGTTTTACTCCCATAACAATATACCTCATGATTCGATTCAAAACCAACACAAGATTTATCACTTGAACATTTTAAACGATAAGGATTTGGACATGCATATCTTTTCCAATTATTCGTCGGATCTGTACCATCGCATTTTGGATCTGATTTAGTTGTATCATCATATTTAGATGAAGTTATTGTATTATATTTATCTTTACAATCTTGATCTGAAACACAATCATTCGTTTTACACCCGTTATCATCACCATAACAATATACTTTATTATCTGGTTGAAAACCTACGCAAAAACTATTAGTAGAACTTATTTTCGCACATTTAATATTTTGATTATTAGGATTAGAAGTCATTATATAATTATATAATTATATAATATATTATTTATTTTTAATCATTGCAATTTTTCTTACAAATAATACATATATAACTAGTGTTAATATAAAAATTCCGAATATAACTGCGATTAATGTATATATTATTTTTTTTTTATAAGAATTACGATCTTGTGATATTTGTAACATTCTTGCACGTGTTAAAAGTAATTTTTCTTTTTCTTCAATTTCACGTATTTGATTCATTTGTAAATTTTTTCTATTTTCTAATTCATTATTTATATTTGTTATTTCTACAGACGTTAATGGTTGTAAAGTTGCACTTTTATCTAAAAGTTGTTGTAATGATTGAATTTCTATAAGTCCTATTGTACCTATATTTGATGCTGACGGTATTGTTGTTGACATTATATGTTATACTAATAAAATATAAAAAAAAAATTGAAAATAAATATTATTAAAATATTCTTTTAATATTATTATTAAAAGATGGACAAAAAATTATTAATTATTTCGAAATTAGAAGAGCTTAAACAAATTTATCAATTAAATAATGATAAAAAATGGAATACACGTGCTTTATCTATTGCAATAAACCAAATTCAAAAATACGAAAAAGATATTATTTCTGGTGAAATTTTACAAAAAGAATTAAAAGGAATTGGTGAAAAGATTTCTAAAAGAATTAATGAGATTTTAGCAACTGGAACATTAAAAGAATTAACTGAAACAACCGAATCAAATAATTATTTAGAAAATTTATTATTAATTACCGGTGTTGGAAATGTACGTGCAAAAAAATGGTTAGAATTAGGATGTAAAAATGTTGAAGATGTTAAAGAAGCTATTACGAATGGTAAAATAAAAAGTACTCATCATATTGATTTAGGAATTAAATATTATTATGATCTTCAAGAAAAAATTCCAAGATCAGAAATAGATATTATTAAAAATATAATGAATACAATTATTCATAAAATAGATAAAAACTTAATATTTGAAATATGTGGAAGTTATAGAAGAGGTCTTCATGAATCTGGAGATATTGATATATTAGTTTCTCATCCAAATTATCCTTCAAATATAGAAGAATCAACATTTTTAACAAAAATAATAAAAGAATCAACCAAAATGAATTTTATTATTGGAAATTTAACATCTAAAGGAAAAACTAAATTTATGGGTGTTTGTAAATTAGAAAATTATACTGTTGCACGAAGAATAGATATTCGAATTGTGAATTACAATTCCTATTTTTCATCCTTAATATACTTTACTGGAAGTAAAAATTTTAATGTATTTATTCGAAATAAAGCATTAGAAAAAAATTTAAGCTTAAATGAATATGCATTAACAAATTTAAATGATGGTTCTGTTCATTTTTTAACGTCCGAACATGAAATATTTGACATTTTAAAAATACCATATCAATCTCCACAAGAGAGATAGAATAATTAGGACGAAACTTAATCTTTCTCATTCATACACCTTCCTATTTTAAAGCATTATTTTATAAATAAAAATATTTGTTATTATTAAATATGCAAGATATATCAATTGATATAAATAGTAATGAGCAAAATATATTACCCGTACCATATTTTAAATCTCCGACGCCATCTGTTGCAAATCCTGTAAATTATGGTAGTTCACCATATCCCGCAGTATTAAATGTATCATCACGAAAAGATGATGAATTACAATATTGTAATTTTTTACAACCTTCGCCACGTGATCAACGATTAAATGTTCCATATGAAGGAGATAAAAACTGCCCGAGTTCTAAAACACAACCTTATAATAAAGATTCATGTTATTTATTAGATTCTAAAGCACAAGGAGTTGTTGGTATCGTTTGTAATGAACCAGGAGGATCTGATAATGCAAATTTTTATAGAGGAAATCAATTTGGCGTTGATTATCCATTTGATTTTAATCAAAGAATGAATGAAAAAAAACTAGAATATACTGTTGAAAATCCTGTTCAATTATCACTTGAAAATCAGAATCCTATGATGTATTATGATAGAAATACGTTTTATCCAGAACCATCTTTTTCATTAAGGAAAAATAAAGATTTTTTAACGTATCCATTAAATCAAAATTATACAGAAAATGGGATGCCAACATATACCTATCCTTATAAAACCTTAAATCCAATATTTGAAGATCCAACGCAAATTAATATTGAAAAGTTTGATAATAGTATGGATGAATTAGATAGAAAAAGAAATAGTAAACAAATGTTTTTAATAATGTTATTACTTTTTATTTTTTTTATTTATGCTTTTTTATATAAATAAGATTTTTTATAAAAAATATATTTATACCTTCTATCTCAGAACTAGATACTTAATAATATTTTATTATTAATAAAATATTATTTATTTACACACTAATTTATGATTTTTGAACACCTTTTTACATCCAAATTTAGGATTTATGGACATCTTTTTATTAAAGAATTAAATTATAAAATATTTTATAATTTAATAATAAATTAATTTTTAACTTTATAATAAATTAAAATTTTATTTTAATTTAAAATATTTTTAAAAAAATAAGAAAATATGATATATAATCTTATTTTTATGGTAACATTATTTAAATTAAAAGATAAAAATTATAGTTTAAATAATATTGTAAAACATTTAAAAGTAGTATTTAATCATGAAGAAAAAATTTATAAAAAATCTATTATTGGATTAGAGATAAAGTTATATAAAAAATTTAAATTTATTAAATAATAAAAAAAATTATATAATTAATATGATTGTTTTATCTATAAATGACATAGTAAAAAATAAATATAATTTTTTATCTATATTCAAAAGATCATTTAATTATGACTATAAAGATATTGTTAAAGAATTTAGAGACAGGCTAATATTTCAAAAATATTTGTTATAATGATTTATAAATTTTATGATAAAATATTAATGTATACTTAAAGAAATATTAAATTATGATATAACACTTTATCTTTTTTAAAATTTCTTTAAATACTATTTATTAAAAATATAAATTTATTACTTGTCTTTAAATTGATTTATTATTAAATTATAAAATATTTTATAATTTATAATTTATAATTTAATAAAAAAGTGTCCAAAAATCCTAAATTCGAGTGTATATTTAATAAATATAAAAATACTTATTTAAAATACTTTTATTTAAAATATTAATATTAGTTATTTTTATTATAAAAATGTTATTAAAAATTTTATTTTAGATAAAATCTTGCTAATTTTTTATATTAAAGTTTCTAACAATGTCGTCTATCTACATATTTTCTTTCAAAAGAAAAGGTTTGTAAAGTAAAACTCCGGTTTTCTTCAAACCCTCTATCTCTACATATTTTCCTTTCAAAGTTATCTTTTAAAAAGGAAAGGTTTGTAAGGAAAACCTGGGTTTTCTTCAAACCCTCTATCTCTACATATTTTCCTTCAATGCTAGAAACTTAATAATATTTTATTAATAATAAAATATTATTCGTTTATAAATTATATTGTTATAAAATACAATAAAATAATAATATAAGAAAATATATTTAATAAATATAAAAATATTTATTTAAAATATTAATATTAGTTATTTTTATTGTAAAAATATGATTAAAAAATTTATTTTAAAAAAATATTGTTAATTTATTATATTAAAGTTTCTAGCATTGGTATTATATAAAAATATAATTTATAAACAAATAATTTATAAAAAAATAATATTTTATTATTAATAAAATATTATTAAGTTTATAGCATTGACTTTATAAAGTTAAAATGCTATGTTAAGAAGAGAATATCTATTATATAAAAAAAGAAAATATGAATACTGAAAAATATATTATGGTAAAAGTCCATTTTAAAATTGTGTTAAATTTTATTTTAATAATTTCATATAAATTTATATTATAATAAATTAAGATAAAAGTAGACTTCAAAAAATATAGAGATAAATAGAAGGTTAAATTATTACATTATTTAAAATATTTCCCCCAAAAAAAGGGTTTTTTAAATTTGTCTCTAAACATTCTTAAAGAGTGTTATAAAGCAGATAGACTCGAAAGAGTTATTTATATCAGTCTTGATTAAAACTGGTTTTTAAAAATTTACCACAATTTTAAACTGGACTACTAAAAAAAAATGATTTATAAATTAAGCTTAATTTTATATATATCAATATTATTATAAAATAATATTGATATATGGAAGAAATTGAACAACATTTAAAAAAACTAAATATTAATGACGAAACTAAAACAATAAAGGAAGAATTACACTACAATAATAAATTAAATAATGAAACATTATATAATGATATAGATAAAGATAAACAAAAAATAATAGATTTATTTTTAAAAAATATTAAGGGTATTGATATAATATTAGAATCTAATAATCATTGTGGTAAAGAAGGTTACTGGTTAGAAACAAAAATGGGTGTAAAACATAATGATAAAAATAATCCTGATTTATATGGATATGAAATGAAAAAAAATTCTTCAAAAATTAGTTTTGGTGATTTTAGTGCAAGTGAATATTTATTTTCATCCAAAAAATCATATATAAAAGAATATAATAAATGGATTGATGATATTAAAATTACTAAAAATGACTATATAAAATATTTTGGAACAAAAAATGAAAAAAAAAATAATAGATATTCATGGTCTGGAAGTTGTGTTCCAACATATAATAATTGGAATCATCGTGGACAAAACATGATTTTTAATGAAAATAATGATTTATGTATATATTATTTATTTGATAAAGATCAAAAAACAACAAAAAATGAATTACCTTATTTTTTGAAAACTAATAAAAAAATAAATTAGAGAAACATATAAATAATAAATTTAATAAAAAAGGTTTTTTTATTTGTAAAAAAATAAAAAATACTTATGAGAAAATATGTTTTGGTAAACCATTTAATTATGAATATTTTGTTGAAAATATTAAAAATAAAATAATAATATTTGATAGTGGAATGTATGAAGGTAATTCGCGTAATTATTCTCACTTCAGAAGTTCCAATACTAAATTTTGGAATTTATTGATTATTGAAGAATTTTAATAATATGTTTACCTAAATAATAACCAAATTTACATGCTACAGCATTACCTATTTGCATTATAATATCTTTTTTTGTTCCTTCTATTATATAGTCATCTGGAAAACTTTGAATTCTTTTTAATTCTAATATAGTTAATCTTCTGATTTCAGTATCATTATATTTTACTAATGCATCATATCCATCCTTCCAATATCTAGCAGGAATTGTATAAGAAGGTTTATTCATATCTAAATATTGTGCTCCAAATCCATTGCCTTTATCCTCTGATTTTTTTTTTTTATTTGCTATACCTTCTAACGCTTTATTACTAAGATAATAACTTTTATCAACTTCATCTTTATTTAATAAAATATTTTTTACAGGTATTCTATTTTTAATTGTTAAAATTGGTTCAGGTTCAGTAGGTATTATATTTAAATCTTTTCTTACACCTATTATTATTGTTCTTCTTCTATTTTGCGGTACTTCAAAATCACTAGCATATAATTTACATACAATACAATTATAATTTTTACTTAATTCATTTAATATAATATCTATCACTTTTTCATTTGTTGTTGTTTTCATAGATAAAATACCTATAACATTTTCCATAATAAATGATTTAGGATTAAAATAATTTATATATTTTACAAATTCCATAAATAAAGAATTTCTTGGATCTTTTGTATCTCTTTTACCTGCAATACTAAATCCTTGACATGGTGGTCCTCCAACTATTAAGTCTATTATTTCATTATTTGTATTATACTGTTCATTAAATTTTTCAGGAGGTAATGTTGTTAAATCTATACATACTGCATGGTGATGAAAATTTTTTTTATAACTTAATATTGCTTTATCCCATATATCAATTCCTGCTATAATATTTAATCCTGCATCTGTTAATCCTTTTGACATTCCGCCACAACCACAAAACAAATCAATAACATTCATTTTTTCCTTCTTTATTTTTTCCTTCTTTATTTTTTCTATATTTTCTTCATTATTATTTTTTAATTTATCATATAGCATCTTTATAATATCACTCTTAATTTTTTTATTAAAACCAATTACATTATATTTTTTACATAATTCTTTAAGATCTTTTAATATAAATTTATCTAAATCAGAATTAATATTTATTTCTGTCATTCTTATAATTTTTATAGTATAAATATATTAATTTTTTAAATATAAAAAATTAATCAATTTTTTTTTTATCTATCATTTTTTATAAAAAATATATTTAGTAGATTTTTTTGAGATATCTGTAAAAAAAATCATTAATTTTTTTGCACTTTTTTGCTCATATGTATAATTATTATTCAGAATCTATGTACACATCTGCATTTTTTTAAATATTTAATACACCTCACAAATAAAATATGTTATGTATTACATAAAATATTTATAATATAAAATATGAATTTACCTTCTATTTATATAAATTATTTATTGTAGTAACGATTTGATGTCGTTGAATATCACTATCTTTCATAGTAATTATTTTAATTCTTTTTAAATATAATTGTTCTTCATTATAATTTTCATTTAATTTTGTAATAATATTATTTAATCCATTATGTTCATCTTTTGTTTGTTTTAAATCACCTGTTATAATCATTTTTGAATTTTCACCAATACGAGTTAAAAGCATGAACATCTGACATGGAGTACTATTTTCCATCTCATCGCCAATGATAATGCTATTTTTAAAAGTACGTCCTTGCATTAATCCTAAAGGTGCTATTTCAATTAAATTATCAATAACTAAATTATTAATATCTTTTTTACAATAATATTCTTCAAATATATCAAATATTGGTATTGTCCAAGGATACATCTTTTTTTGTATATTACCTGGAAGGAAACCCAATTCTTCATCAATAGATTTTATAGGACGTGTAATTATAATTTTTGATTTTTCCATATTTTTAAATGATTCAATCGCATATTTACATGCAAATAATGTTTTTCCTGTACCAGCGGGTCCTAAGCAAAACAATAAATCTATATTTGGATCATTTAATGCATTTTGATATTCTTTTTGATTATATGTTTTTGGAATATATCTTTTTATATTATTTGTGATATCATTTTTTGATTCTAATATATTAGATTGTAATCTAGTAGATTGTAATCTATTAGATTGTACTCTAGTAGATTGTAATCTAATAGATTGTAATTTAATAGATTGTAATCTAGTAGATTGTAATCTAATAGATTGTAAATTAATTT
>Ga0214921_10004114_pt1 | contig 21735 bp, 19 predicted proteins | sample LL1505_MetaG_FD_177992 | JGI IMG/M metagenome (GOLD analysis project Ga0214921, IMG submission 177992) | Freshwater microbial communities from Lake Lanier, Atlanta, Georgia, United States - LL-1505 | ecosystem: Environmental > Aquatic > Freshwater > Lake | place: USA: Georgia | collected... | reverse complement strand
TAACCCAGACCGACAACCGTTTGTTCAATGATGTTTTGCAATGCCACCGCTTTTCGTCCGACCAAAAAAAACGGGCGGTTGGGATTTCCGCCCGTTGTCTTTCTTTGCGACATTGTAACTTAATTGGTTTGTGGTGCCCCCTACGCAGGTCATCAGCATCAAACCACTAAGGAGGAATGATAAATTTGTCATTTTTTACAGGGATTTGAACATGTCCAAGCATGGATTTCACATACACGGGCCGCATGACCATGAATTAGAGGCACTACACCATAGAGCATCACATTCAGTCAATCCAATGAACAATCAAATAGCCATGTTCACTGCAGTGATAGCGACCATTGGCGCTTTATTTGGGTATATGGACAACACAACCTTGGTGAACGCAAGCGTTTACAAAAACAATGCAGCCATTACCAAAACAGAGGCCGCGAGCCAGTGGAATTTTTATCAATCAAAAAGCAATAAGCAAAATTTGAGTGAATTTGCCATGACATTGCTGGGTAAAAAAGAATCTGGACCCTATGCTGAACAATACCAACGATATGAAAATGAAAAAATTGCCATCAAGGCAGAAGCAGAAAAGTTAGATAACGAAGCAAAGTCTTGGAATGAAAAATCAGACCACGCGATGCATTTACACCATAGGTGGGCTCAAGCAACCACATTGCTTCAAGTATCGATTGCGCTGGCCGCCATCTCGCTGTTATCGCAAAACCAGTGGATGAAAAAAGCCATGTATTTGGTTGGCGCGACAGGCGTTGCAATTGGGCTATTGGCCGGATTCCATCTTTGAAAAAACTACAGATGGGTTTGTAAAGCAAGCCTTAGGGAAAGAACATAGCCTTGGTAGTCATCCGTTTTCCCTAGCGTGATCGTTTCTCCAATGACCCACCAAACAGGCTCAGGTCCAATCTTGTTCTTGCCCAACAGCGTCAAGCCGTAGCGACTGATATCTTGGATTTGTATACGCTGCAAATTTACATCAGCACCGAGAACCATCAGATGCCGTCTCGAAACCATGGCATTCTGTGCGGGCACAGTCCATTGGCAATCCAAATCTCTGCCAATCAAAAAGGGAAAACGCTCCAGGGTGATACTTTGCAGGTCATTGCCATTCACCGCTACCAGTTCAAACAAGGCTGTATTTGGGGGGGGCGAGGGTCGAAGAGGCGTTTTGAAATTGTGTGATGGATACGAGCTTTGGCTAGCAATTTTCAACTGAACTCGTGCTGAGTTTTCTGCTTGATCACCCGAAGGCCCGCCTAAGGTTAAATTAAGCTTGTCCCCCTTCAAAAGGACGGGATGGGTGGGTAAGCGCTGATCTTCAACATAGCTTCCATTGGTGGAATACAAGTCCTGAACTTCAAATCCAGCTGGCGTCAAATTGACCCATAAATGCATACCAGATACATGACGGGCGTTGATATTCAAAAACCAAACTGTTTCACCATGCCAGTTAAGAGCAGACTGGTCCTTGAGTTCGACTTTATCGCCATTGGGAAAGAGCACCGTCTTTTCAGCACCTAGGATCAATTTGGCATAGCGAACTTGAAGATGACGCTCACCAAAACCGTCTTCAATCACAACATCCATCAGCGTAGATTCTGCTGGAGGACTTAGCAACTGTTCTATTGACACCCACTCGCATACATCTTCAATGAGAAAATTTTCATCACTCATCACATCATCCGTCTGCACCAGATAAGGACTCACAGTGTTTTTCTTATCCACATTTACAAATGGGAGAACAACCATGCTGTCGAAATGCTGAAAATTAACTCTGGATCGAATCTCATCTGTGTTGAAAGGTCCACGGATCATCCACTGAATCAAATGGGGTATCTGGGTTTCGCCAAACCAATCCTGAAGTTGCTTGTCCATTTGCTCTGAACACGCTTGTAGACGCACTTCCCGAACGGACAAGGTCTCACTTGGGTTCACCTCTGCATGGCGTTGACTTCGCTGGCACCAGACTTCTTGGGCAAATGTTCTGAGGGCCTTAAAGAGGTCAGGCCATTGAGATGCGTCGACACCCCAGGGAGGCGAATGCGCACTTAAGGGTTGATGATCTGCAGTTGCAACAGCAGCGTCCACCATGCCAAATACCCGCGCCAAAGGCGTCCAAAATTGCTTCATTCAAAAATCCTCCCACCACTTGCAGATATATATAAAAAAAGTTGGTGTTTTTTGTCTGCCAGATTGGATGTCACCTGCCATTCAAAGCGGTCGGTCAACTGCCCTTCTAATGCGGATCTAAGCTCAGTGGTCATCGCAAAGAAGTTTTTGGTGCTCACTTGTTGCTTGAGCAGGTCTTCATTCCACACCACTTTCACCCCTGCAACCAAGGGTTGATTACCCACCCAGCAAGCGATTTCCCAACTCATGGCGGTCCATACCTGAGGCCAAGGCAATTGATCAAGCCACTTCACTTCCATGTGTCTCACCGTTTTTCCTCGCTGTCACGAAGAAGTTTGATCGCCCGCAAACCAATCTCGGTCGCAGCATTTTGATCATCCGCAAATCGACCATCAGATTTTCGCCAATTGCTCTGAATCAATACAACCACGACTTTGTCGAACTTGTCTGAATTGGCTTGTTTAAACAAAGCGCCATACCAACGATACCTTGGACGCGGCAAGGGATGGCGAATATCGCAGCCAGATTCCTTGCGAGAAAAGCAAGTTTGTCTGTCCTTCATATTCTGTTGGAGTTGCTTCAAACTCCGGTCATCAGCATCACCGGGTGTGCCAGTTTTCCCAGCTATGCCTAAATCGCCTTGGCATGACTTGGCGTCCCAAACATCGCTGCAAGCAGTAAAAGCCGTCCCTGTTTTTTGATGCGTCAACATCATGGCTGAAATGATTTTTTGAGCCACCTCAGGTTTGACCAAAGTCGCAGCCGAACGCTGGGTTACATCCATTTGATTTTCCGACACCAAAGGGAACGTACTGTCATTACGAAAAACTTTAGCCAGCATATGCGGATGCCGCAGAGTGCTTGCATCAGCTGAATTGGCCAAGCTGGCCAGCAAGCCAGCCATACCCACAGGCGTCGTCAAGGTATTGCCCTGCCCATAGCCTTCACTGATCAAACCCAAATTTGCACCTTTGCAACGGGTGTAGCCTGTTTTCCCAGATTCTGCACAAAGCGATCTCTCATCTGCTGTGGGCATGTTGTTAGGCCATTGCATTTCAGCGTATGAATTTTTTTTGTGGGCTGTTGTTTGTGCAGTCACCATGGTGTGACCGCTGAGAACAGGTAACAGGGGTTGTGCATACAGCGACAGGTCCATGTCAAGGCCCGTCAAAATATCTCGTTGCCCGCAAAACGACACGGCCGATGCGTTGGATTTTTTTTGACAATGGTGGTTCCATCCCCAAGCGTGTGCAATGGCCTGTGTTCGTTCTGGTCGGTCACAATCTGAACTGAACTTTCCGGCACCGAGTTGCTTTCGGCATAGCCATGCATCCAAAAATTGTTGAGAGTCTGATCGTTGCAAAGAGGATTCAAGTCCTGGGTAACTGGCACCGGAGGACAAAATACCAGCCATGAGCAATGGTTTGACCAAAGAACCCGGTTGGGCTTGTGTAAAGAGGGCGTGGTTATCAACTTCCTTGGGCCATTTCGGCCTGTACACACTTTCCTCAGGAACATCAGGGCAATCTGAAGGTCTCAAACCTTTTCTTTGGGCATCGTGAAGACTACAAGGGCTGTCTGAGCTGACAGCAGCCAAAACGGCGCCTGTGGGTACATCGAGCACCACCAATCCGGCCTTTCTTACTCTTGCATTTTCATACCGAGAGTCACCCTTGGTGATCATTAGATCGCAAGGTTTACCACTTGCAAATGTGTAGCAAGCTGTCAAATCTTGCAAGGCGTTTTGCCACCTCGGATCCAGTGTCAGTTGAACATGTAAACCGACAGGGACATCTTCAGCACGAACTTGTGCGACGTGCGGTTTGTCAATGTACTGATCGTGTCTTGAATGTTGAGGTTGACGCCAAGGGGCTAAAGATTGGGTGATCAAAGGCAAACTGGGCAACTGAATTGCTGATGTCAAAGCTTGCGGTTCATACCCATTGTTTTGTTGCTTGGCTTGTTGGAGACAAAACAGAGTCGTGGGGTTTTGTGCAGCGCCAAGATACAAAGGTTTCCCAGTAAGCGCATCACGCCAAAATACACAGCCACTCAACCCGCCCCATGGAGAACGGCTTGTCACCATGGACTTAGGAAGCGCTACCCATGGGTTGTCTTGCAAAATTTCCGCATCAGCTTTAGCTGATCGCTCACGCCATGCAAGTCCATACCAAAACTGACTCCCTTGGTACTGGCCTTGGCGTGCCAACCATTGAACAGAAACCAAAATTTCCTTGCAGGACAAGTCAATGTTTTGCTTATCCGCCAATAAGCCGTGAATATCAAGCATATACATCTGGCGCAAAAACTGCTCTTCATGAAGTTGATTGAGTTGCGCGACCAAAAGGTTCAATGCGCGTGACCATTGAGAGTTGCCACTGGTATGTGCGTCACAACGATGGTGCTTTGCCAACGTATGCTTTTCAGTTAACTGATTTGCAGGTGAAATAAACCTAAGAACTGTTTGCGCTCTTTGAAAATTCTTTTCATTGAAATGGGTAGTTGAAAAATGTTGCTGCTCTTCGGGCGATTTTGACAATAGCCCTGCAGATAAGAAAAGCAGCGCACACAAACCGGTCATGACACCCGCCCGAGACAAAGAAAATTGCGCTCTTTCAAGCATAATTTTTCCTGATCCCCCAAACGCCAATGACTGCACTTGTTAGCCAAAGGCTTGTTTTTCCGAAACTGATCAAAGGCCAGGTAATGCCTGTCAAGGGTATCCATGACAAATTTCCAGCAACCGTGATCCAAGATTGAATCAAGACCAGCAAACCGCTCACAAAAAATACTTGCGTCCCTATCGCTTGGCTAACGCCTTTGGTACTTATCAAGAGAGAAGGCATTAACTCTGAATTGCTTCGCTTGGCAGCACCCGCAAGCCAAAAATACACATAAAGGGAATACAAAATAACGAAACCCCATGCACCCCAAGGCCCAAACCAGCCGATGAATGCCGTCATGGTGTAGTCGCTTTGCAACTGCAAAGGCAGACCCAAGCACTGGTCCAATCGTTCGCCAGCACACCATGGGGTTTGTCCGATACCCCAGCCAAACTGGTGACGAGCGGCTTCAAGTTGAAACCACAGCAACCTCGACATATCGTCGTGTTCGGCGGTGAATGCATTTCTCCAGGCTTGCAAACGGTCGCCCACTATGTCGATCTGCTCTCCCATGAGAAAGATCAAAACAAAACCTAATATCAAAAGTGCAAACCCAGTTGTCCAGCCCATCACACCAGACATCAAAACCACACTGGCTATTGCAAGAACCAACCAAGTGCCTTTGTCAGCCGTAACCCCAGCAACCAATGCGGCTATCAAAAGGAAAAAAATCAAACCTAGAAACAAATACATTGAGTTTTTGGATTGACCCTCATGCCACAACTGCGTAGCGAGAGGCATCCGCCAAAGACACCAACCTGCAACACAAAAGAGAAAAATCATTTTGATTGATTCGCCAGTGAGGTATGAAGGGACGTTCAATTGTTGTGACAGAAAAAACAAAAGAACCAGCGCCATCGCCGCAAACATGTTTCTAGCTAAACCAGAAAGACCTTTTCCTCGAATCCAAAGTAAAGCATTGAACTTGGCAACCCAATGATTGCAAAAAAATGAGAAGAACAAGCCCAGCAACAAGAACAGTGAAGCAAAGCACCATGTCCACCATTGTTCAAGCGCCAAAAACCGGACGCGGTCATGAAAATTCAAAGATTGATCAAGCACCAACAACCATCCTGTAGCGGTGAAAAACCACCAACCTGGCGCAATACTCAGATTGAATGCATTGAATGTCTCAGGCGCCAATCTCTTGGTAAATGACATGGCGCGGGTTCGTACAAGCCATAAACCCAAATAGGTAAAAAACCAATGCAGAAAAACATAAACAGGAAGATTTGAAACGATGCGTGAAATAGAGGTGGCCTTGAGAGCTGTTTCGGACAACTTGTTTCTTTGACGGATCGCATCTGCTCCCTCATTGTTCCCTTTGCCCTCCATGGCAAGCTCAGCTTGCCCAAGCAAAATAGCCTTGCTTGTTTCAGTCGTATTTGTTTGTTGCGAAAGCACGCTTTGCTGCCACTGCTCCCACTGCTTGAGTCGCTTAGCAGCAGCTGCCATTTCTTTTTCTGATGCAAAAGGACTTTGTGATAGCAACTCAATATCTGCTTGGAACAGCTCTGTCCAGATTGTCAACCGAGCTGCAATTTCAGTTTGCCTAGCATCCAATGTGACGGGTGTTGTCGACTTATTTTGAAAAAACAATAAATTAGAAAACAACGGCAAACTGCTGAATGGGTTGTCGTCTGAAGAATAAAGCCACTTGGCATCTGATTCCCAACGCTTCATGCCTTGATCGGCAGTGGCTTGGAGTTTGAATGAGAGAAACAGTGCCCATAGCAAAGCCATCAAGAACAAAAAAAACTCAAGGATTGACTTTTGCCGCATCTGAGAAACCTGCATGATCAGTTTGTGGTGCGCTCAATCACCATCACAGTGATGTCATCTTGGCTGCCTCTAAATTGCGCCAATTGGCAAAGCTTTTGCGCCATATCGGCTGAAAATGAATACAAGCCATGGGATAACACATGGCCGAGAACAGATAAATCCACTGCGCCCCAAAAACCGTCGGACGCCAATACCACCCGATCACCTTCAGACCATTGCAAACGATGGTGAGACACTGGAAAACCCATGCCACAACCGACCATATTGGCCGGGGAATCAACCGCAATGCCTGCTGGCGGATCAAGCTTTAAATTGAGATAGCTTTGGTCCTTTGACAACCACTTGCTTATCCACTGTCCGCGATCTTGCTGCAAATGCAGCATGCGGCAATCCCCCACCCAACTGACCAACCATTCTTGGGAAGCATTGGCGCAAGGCCATAAGCCCATACCGACAGCGGCCCCTGGTCCTGAACCAAGCTCTTCAAGCTTTTTCGCTATCGACGCATCTGCCTTGGCAAAAGCCAAATCCACCAATCGCTCATTGACCTGATCGAGCAATACCAGCTGACTACATAAACTGGTACTCGCAATTTCACCCCAAGCGCCACCTCCCACACCATCAGCAACAACGTAAGCACGACCATCGCGAAAAGCATGACTGTCTTGGTTGATGGTATGGCCCACACCAGTCAAGCTGCACACACTGAAATTTAAACTGGAATTGCGCAGTTCAGCTGGTAAAGCTTGGTTAGAGGCTAAGTCTTCACGGTGAGGCGTGGGGTTCATTGGTTTTTTTGCCAATCAGCTTGCAGCAATCGAGCACCACTCTGCAAAACCAACCCGGATAACTCCAAGCCGAATTTTTTGTCTTCTGGATTCCAAGGGTGCGTGGGTGAATAGGTGACTTGATCCACTACAGCGTATTCGTCTTTTCCTAAAAGAAGCTCCACCGCATTTTGCTTGCTGGGTATCACACCAAGCACTAAAAATTTGACTCTCTTGATTGGAGAGCTTAAAAAACTTTCTCCTGCAAACAAGTCATCTATGCGAATGAGGTGGTTGAGTCCTACAATTTTTTCCAGTGCTTTTTGCAGGGCTTTGCCATCAATTTCCCCCAATTGGTCATGCAAATAGCTAAGTATCAAAATATCACTGTTATCGGATTTTTTCAGTGTTTTTCGAAACCCAGGCTTGGCGCGAGACCAACGGTCGTCCATGCTTTGAATTAATTTAATCACAGCAAAAACACTCAATCCAAATGACATGCTGTCAGACAAATCAATCATGTAGTTGGTATAGCTGGCTGACAATAAAGTGATGCCTCCCAAACCTGATTGAACACCAATAAAAATTCGGTTGAACCAGGTGTTTTTAAACGGACGAATACTCAGCCATACCAAGGCCCATATGATGATGAGATTGAGCAAAAGCACAACCCAAGAAGGCGTTGTTCGCAAATAGGTCTGGTGGATCGCATCGTCAAGGGCGGTTGCAAGTATTTCGCCATCATCTTCAATCGACTGCACGGAGGTCGGCTTGGTTTGACCCAGACCAGGCGCAGACAAACTCAAGACAATATAGGCGTTCTTCAATTGCGCTACTTGATCGGGTTTGAGTTGATCTAAAAGCAAATCACTGAAAGAGAACCGTTGATAACGGCCTTGCTTATTACGCCAATTAAGGGACATGAGGTTGGGGACGCCATCCAGTTGCGCCCCACCCAGTTCAGCGGTTCGTTGAACCATGGAAGGAAGTAAGTATGTTTTCTCTTCCCATCTGAGGGGGTATTTACGCACAATGCCATCAGAATCTGGCAATTGATTGGCGATACCCAGCCTGTCATGCATGCTGCCAAACATGGGCAAAATAACTGCAATGGTGGTGTTGGCTTGGTGTTGATCACCTAAGGTTGCGCCAGGAATTTGCATCACCTTCAATGCGCTTTGTGCGTCATTTTGGGGATTAAGTCGAATCAATGGAAAAGCAATCGGTGGATTCATCTGCGCAGTGACATCCATTACCGCATCTGCATCTTTGTTGTTTTTGTCTGGATCCGAAAGCATGACATTGAACATGACTGCTTTCGCGCCACTGTCCATGACCTTTTGAACACCATCAGCCAAGACATCGCGTGACCAAGGCCAACGTCCGTGCTTATCAGACAAAGAAGCCAAGGTTCTCTCGTCGATATCCAAAATGATGATGTTGGGTGATGGCTTGGGGCTGGAGAACCGCGTTTTAAAAATCACGTCATGGCTGGCCTTAGGCGCCCCAGGCGCCAAGGTATCAACCGCAAAAAGATAACCTGCATAAACAGAAGCAAATACACCGGTCAACACAATGGCTCTGAAGCCGAATCGCCTTGAATAGAGTGCAAAAAATGAAAATGAAAATGCCTTAAGGTCCAACACTCTTTGGATAAGCGAATAAATTGGCGGCAAATATTTTTTCGCCATTTCCTGAACAATTTCCAAGGCGGTTTCTAGTAATTTAGACATGGTCAAACAACCTTTTGAGTAATGCTTTTTCTGTTGGCCGCCCATAAACACATAACCATGAGCAGGGACAAGAAAATCTGAAGAAACAATTCTTCACTGAGGGGAAGGGTAAAGCCGAAAAAAATTTCTATTGAAAACAGCAGCAAAACTGAAGTGCGCCAAGCACCCCAAACTGGGGGTTGTTTTTTGATCAAACTTTTGATGATCACGATACTGAGCCATGAGAAAATCAGTATAGAAAGTAGCGCTAAATAGTAACCAACATCAGACAGTGTCAAAACATATTTGGTGTAAGCACTGTCGATCGCCCAAAGTGTCGCGATCAGGATGAGATACGCATAAACCCAAGCATAAGCCAAGCCATAAGGCGAAGCAGGTTTAGGCACTTGCATATGAGGGCCCAGAACCAGGGGTGTCAATACAACTTCATACACTGATGAGCTGATGAGGGGCGTAGGGTCGACTGAAGTAACGAGGGCCGTATCTGCCCATACCCATTCGTCTTGCAGCACATGTCGTTTTTTCAAAATGGATTCCACCATTTTCAGCAACTTTTGCGTTGACGCTTCAAAGTTTGTCTGGCCCTTGAAAAAAGAATTCTCGCTGCGCGACTGCCCTTCTCGTCTGCACATCTCTAGAAAATAGCTCCAGTCTTTCCACTGACTTGCCATGTTAGAAGAGACGGTTTTTTCAAGCTGGCAGCTAAGACTGTACAAATCAATATTTGCACAAGCCACTGCGTTTAGGAGGCTGACATTGTTTTTCGATTGAGCTTTGGCTAATGCAGATTTGAAAAATTCAGGCAAGTAATCCAACTTGATAGGGTCTGTCGGCAACACAAACTGAAGCGGTGCATCACGGTAAAGTGAATAGGCAAAATCAATCAAACGAATGCTGCTGAGATCTATGCGCTTGCCACTGCTGCCCGTGCTTTGTGAAGCAGTGATGCAAATATTGTCTGACTTCAAATCGCCATGCACCAAGCCGAGCCGGTGGACTGACTCCAATGCCATAAGACAGGCTCTGGCCCATTTAAGCGCATCGTCTTCAGATACCCATAATGTTTCTTTTTGCGCAAGACGTGCAGGACCAAGCCAATCGCGTTCAAAGTCAGAACCTGCATCTAAGGTCATGAGTTCAACTTTGGATGAGCTCACCTGCAGGCCACTGACCTGAACCACATGCTGGGCACCTCGCCCTGCTAAAAGTGTCAATACCAAATGTTCATGGTGAGCCCATGACAGCCAAGCGGTATTTAAGCGGGGGTTGTTTGACGCCCAGACTTTTCTGTATTGCCACCGCGGGTGTTGGTGGGTATGTTCTGACGCAAGCTCTTTCCAAACACTGACGGAACAATCAGGAGAAGGGTTTTGGGATTGAATGAGTTGAGCGCCCATTTGAATTCAACACCATTGCTGGGCTGGTGTTAAGTTAACTGAGCAGAGGAATTTTCAGAAACAGAAAAAAACCATCCAAGCTCAAGAAGGTTCCCAAAATGGCAGCAGCAGAGGCTGAAAGGTAAAGGGTTCGACGCTCAGTGATCAACACCACAGAAAACAAAATGATGGACAACTGAAGTAGCAGCCCTGCAAAGTCGAAATAAGGCCCCTTCTCCATGGCTGCATCACGAGCAACTTCTGATGCTTTGGCTTTTTCAAGCAACTCTTTTTTTCCTTCGCCTGTCTCTGGGTCACTGTCATAGGACTTGGCTTTTGTCCTCATCGCTTCGGACTTTTCAAGAATAACTTTTTTGACAGAGTCGCTCACTGTTGGAGAGGTGGCAACAATCGCATCGAGCGTGTTGGCGGTCAAATTCAAATCATTTTGGCGAATCGATTTGGCCTGGAAGAAGGCATAGGTATTGATGGCCGAGGCGTTCAAAAAAGCAGCCGAACTGCCAGAGTTTTGAGAGCCCAAATTATTGATCAACAACATCGAAGCGATCAAAGAAATAAGGATAGAACATTTACGTTGAAATGCTTCTTTGGTGGATTCTTGGGATTCGAACATGGTGTTCTCTCATCAAATGGATTGAAGAAATTTTTGAAACCGTTCAGCTCTGGCTGGGCTGGGTTTGGCTTTCGGGCGGGGTAATTTGTCAATGCCAGATTGCAAAAGCATGTCCAGCCTCTCAGCAGGAGAAGGGTGTGTTGAGAAAAGCAATTCAGCACGTGGGTCGTCACCTTTGAATCGCTGCAATTTCTCCAACACATTCACAGCTGCTACCGGGTCATAGCCGGCCTTGGTCATGATCTCAACACCCAGCCGATCTGACTCAAACTCTGCGCTCTTGTCCAAGCCTCTGGCATAAATTTGACCACTGGCCTGCGCCAGTTTGGCAGTGTCACCGTCTTGGGTAACCGCTTCTAAACCTTTGGCGGCTTGGTCAGCAAGTCGTTGACGCTGAACCACTTGGTAGTGATGACGTCGGGTGACATGGGCAATTTCATGGGCGAGAACGAAGGCCAATTCATCCTCATTCTCAAGACTTTTCAGCAAGCCTGCTGACAGCAGTATGTAGCCACCGGGCATGGCAAACGCATTGATGGCATCGGACTTGATCACACCGAAGTGCCATTTATAAACAGCCCCAGAGTAGGCGGAAAGAGAACCGCCAAACAAATTGACATACCTTAAGGATGCGTCGTTTTGAATCAAGGGAGCTGCACCCAGCACTTGAGCAGAGGCAGATTGCCCTACTTTTTCTTCATCTGTTTGAGCTTGCACGGACAGGGAAAAAGCTGCGCACAGTGTCAAAGCCAATATGTTTTTACCACTCATCGTCGTCTTTCTTTTTGGTTGCAGGTGCTGGCGTAGCTCCACTGGGCGATGAAGCGGCGGATGGAGGTGCGGCAGGTTTCGCAGCGGCCAATTGGATTTTTTCTTTAGAAGGAACAACGCCGCCTAAGGCAACGAACCCGTCAATGCCAGCTGGATCAAAACTCAAGGCATCTAATTTTTTAACTTCTTCAAAATTAGGTTTGCCACTGACCAAGTCTTTGGCAGAGAGTCCACGAGCGGCAGAGGTCGCCACAATGTTGCCTGTCCCAAGTCGGCCTGTGTCGATGGCGGTGGGTCCACCTGTAGCACCTGTGAAATTCAATTGGGAAGCTTTCAACCAACCATTTTTGCCACCGGCATCGACTTCGACCCAGAAGCCTTGACGCTTTAAGACCTTGACGCTGGAGCCGGCTTTCAATTTGGTGGCACCTGGTGCGCCTTCTGCTTTATCGCTGAGGCTTGCGTCTTCGCGCAGGGTTTGTGCGTTCGCAGTAAAGCTCATGAGCAGAAGACAGACTGCGAAGAAGTGCAGCATCTGCGTGATTGGGTTTTTAATATTCATTACCAAAGTTCCTTATGGTGATGTCACTGGCGCCTGGGGTGACTGGCACAGAGGTATTAGAAGGGGCTGGTACAGGGGCAGGCAAAGGGGCAGCAGGTACAGGGGGCGGTGGGGGCATTACCATCAACTGGCAGGACGGTGTTTGCCTTGGAGCGCTCATGGTGACACTTAGCTCTGTCCCAGCTAACTCAGATGAAGTCATCGAGAAACCTGTGATTTTGGTTTCCAAGCGACGTCCTGCAACAGGTTCTAAAGCGCACAACTTGTAAGAGATGGCTCGCATGGCTTTGGTGCTAAGCATGGACTCCATGGCCTCACGTGTTCCGCGCAGCGTTCCAGTCACAGTTGCGTAGTAATTGCCTTCATGCAGAACCACGCCCCCTGAAGTCAACTTTTCCTTAATGGCATGGGGAACTTGGGCATAAGAAGAGTTCATCAAACCCCATGCCGTTGACACAGTCAGAGCCAAAGAAAAGCGAACAGTTTGTCCACGCATCAGAAATCACGAGAAGCTTTGCCCTGACCTTGATAAGCATCTGCTTTGCTGGGCTTGGATGCAGGAACAGACCCGCCACCTTGTGAGGCTGAACCGCTGCCACTGCTGGCACCGCGGCTTGCTTCAGCTGCTTTGACACCACTGGCTTGGTTCATGCCTGACAACACAGCGGCAATCTTGGCAGAGTCAACCTTCCACTGAATGACCATACCCACCACAGGACCGTTATTAGAGGGGTGCAAAGTTTCCCACTCATGGGCCACGGTCATGCCGCTGATGGGCAATTTCTCACCCACCGCTTTGATACTTCTAGAGAATGAACTCTCTTCTTGGTATCGGGTTGACTCATCTGTGAAGACGGTAGAGACCTCTGCATCAAGCAATTCACGGTTGGTTTCTACAGCTTCGCCCATGAATGATCGAATCAGACCATAACCTCGGGTTTTAGCAACCTCATAAGCAGTGTCAATGCTTTGTTGATTCTTAGTGCGTGGCTGAGCTTGCGCATAGGCCAAAACCACGTAGTCCCCTTTTTCATCGCGAACCAGTTGTGCACCATAGGTGGTTAAGAGCGTACGAACATCATTAGGAACGTGTTCTGCGATGGTTTTGCCTGGCTCACCGCGCTGGATTAACTCCCAATGGTTGGTAACGATGGCATCTGCAATCGCATGAAGCTTCTCTGACCAAACCGTCACGATACCAATTTGGCCTTGACCGGAAGAAGGATTCTGCTCAAAAGAGGCCATGACCTTGATACCTGTGCAGCGGGCAGCAGCCACCGTGGACACAGCATTTTTAAAGCTTTGGGATTCTGCAATGGTTTTGGCAACTTGTTGGTCAACAGGTTTGCTGGGATCTAGGCCTTTTTTGCGAATTTCCTCAGACATTTTGTTGCCCAAAATTTTCTCGCCATACAAAGCAGCAGTTTGAATAGCCTGGGGAATGTTGGCGCGACCCTTGAAGTCAGCGTTGAGAGCTTGCGCTACCTTGGTGGCGCCTTCTTGGGTCATTCCTTCACGCTTGAGTTGTTCAGCGTCTGCTTTGGCGCGTTCAGCAGCAGGTAAACCTGTGTCCATCACAGCCTCAGTGGATACAACTGTCTTTTGAAATTCAGTACACTGGCTCTTGGCGTTAAGCAGTGCTTTATTGAATGCAGCGATACGGGCATTGACAAAATTAGGGTCGCTAGGTGATGCAGCAATAGTTCCTGTCGCAAAATCAATCAAGACCATTCGTCCTGCTTCATCTTTTTTGTTGTCTTTTACTTCTCGCAAACCTTGTTCGCGGATGAATTTATCCATTCTGGAACGAACCGTCTCGCCACCTGAAATGCTGTTGGGTAATTCAGCCAAAGGTTTTTGTTCAATTTCTAATTTGGCATCTTGAGACCAACTTGGTACAGCAGTTAATAAACTCAGGCCGAGCAAAAGAGAGAATGATTTAGGGGATGAAGTTAGTTTTTTCATTTTTTAATATCCTTAAAAGTTACCAGTCTTGATCGTCTTTTTTAGCGCCACCTGCACCACTGTTATTTGAACTTGCACCTGGCAATGTGGGTAATGTGACTTGCACATTCAAAGCCATAGAGGGTTCATCGGGCAACAGTCTGGCCAGCAAACTACCTGCGGCAATGCTGGGTGGCAGTCGACCAGATACCAAGCGTGCAGTTGCTGTTCTGTCGGTCACAGCGGTGACTTCGACAATGGCGATTTCACTTTCCTCTTGCCCTAACGATTCTTTGGTGTAGGGGTCGGTCAAGTTTTTGCCTAGACTGACCAAGCGGTAGCTGCGACCCGTTTGCACCGTGTCCCCACCTTGGTTGAATGTCACTTCTTTGTCGCCTCCACCTACCACCGCAATGGGATAGATGGCGGAGCTGATGACTTGGCCGATGTCCACACCAATGTCAGCAGCGTATTGCGTGAGCGCCGCGCTGGAGGGCAAACGCCCTGGGTTGTTGTAGGTTTGGGCAAATTTAATCTGACCAGTTGCAATGTCGATCACGCGAACATCAATGGCAACAGGTGCAGAAAAACGGGTGACCACTCTGCCTGTGACGCGTTCTTGTTGGGATTGTTGCGGTTGAAATTCATTCAAAGCAACCAACACGATGTAATCTGCACCCACGCGAACACCAAACTTAACGGTTTCCTCGATGGGGGCATTGCGGGCATTGGCGCCTTTGAGTTCTTGGTTGCTTTTGGCCGTGTTGCGACGGTCAATCATGGCGAACTTGCGGGTTTGCGTCAGATAGGCTTCCAATGACGAAGACACCCCGTTACCAAAGTTGGCAGCTTCAGGCAAGGTGGCTGCATTGCCCCTGAGAACCAAAGGCAATACCGCCAGCTTCATGCGCTTGAGTTGCTCAGAAGGCTTGTAGGAAGGAATCACCGCCTTGATCTTGACAAATACCCGTCCAGAGCCTGGACTGGTACCTGACTCCAAGACCTTGTAGGACTTGATGATGCCTCGGGTCATACGCTCGATGTTTTGTTTGAAGCTTTCATCAAACGTGGTTTTGTCACCTTTGGTGACTTCACTCATCGACAAAGAAGTGGCGGTAGAAATTTTCATTCCGCCCACCTGCCCTATGGCGTTTTCAATCGCATCAATGGTGGCAGAAGACACATCGCCACCGTTACCCGTCGCGGTGACTTCGCGCATCACGATTTGGGATTGGGCCAACATGGGAAATGCAAATGCACAAGCCATAAGAGCCTGCAGAAATCTCATGCGGGACTTGAAAGAAAACATTTGAGACAACATGTTCATTTCAGGTTGAGTTGATTGATCACCACATCAGCAGCAACTTTGGCTGCATTGGCCAAAGCGTTTCTGCCTGCATCAACTTGTTTCTCAGCACGACCGCTGAAGGTGCGGTTAGCTGATCCAATGCTTTTGGAAAAACGACCCGATAAATCGTAGGCGGTGATATTCATATTGCCACTTGCCAGCCACAAGCCTGTATTGGGGTCTTGGCGGTAGCCGTCAACCTCGATGGAGGCGATGATGAATTTATTGAGCTGGCAATCTTTGATTTTTTTCGATATGTCGTTGCGTGTGTTGGCCGGCAGTTGACCGGCTTCCGAATCAGCATACAACTTTGAAAACGATCCATTGTCTGGAACGCCACAATTACTCACCAACTCTTCCCAAGGCACAGTTCCAATTTTGTTGTTGGTTAAAGTTTCTCCAACGCGATTTTGCAAATCATCAATGTTGGGCCAAGCCACATATTTGATACGGTCGCGTTTGTTTTCTTGAGACCCACCAGTCACTGTTTTAGAGGTTTGCGTCACAGAAACAGCGTCTGCGGAGGCTTCGGCTGCACCGGTTTTGTTAGCAGCAGAAGCGTCCGCACTGGCAGACGAACCGCTGGTACCCACAGTAGATTCAGCACGTTTGGTGACTTTGGTGTCAAAAGATGTTTGGGAATCTGCCACCCTTGCCATCACCAAAAAAGCGATGTCGTCTTGAGCACCTGCTTTACCACCACCAGCCGCTTGAGCACCTTGCCGCAGGCGGCTCTCCACAGAGGCCTCATTGATAGCAGCCTTGATGGAAACTGAGCAAGATGGAGGCTGAGGTGCACACTTTTCGTCAACCACATTCACATCAACCACATAGCTGTCAATCTCACCCAAAAACGCCTTTTCATTGGCGATGATGTTGTCAAGCTTTGCGCCTTGCAATGTTCCAAGGTAGTTCTTCCAAGCAGCCACTTTGGCCTTGGCCAGAGCGTCTTCTTTTTTAACGTCAGTCGCTTGGCCCCGCACAAATTTTTGCTGCGCGCCAACCACGCCTACAAAAGCCCCCATGGCGATGACAAGCACAGCACGGGAAATCACATTGAATGTTGAATAGGTTTTCATAAAGTTCACTTCATCCTCGGGTTTTTGTGCATAACTCAAGCAGCCTGGGCAAAGCAGGTGCTACGAAACTTAGCTTGACTTCAACCGAAGCCAATTGGCTTTCATTCTTGGTGGCCAAGCCTTTCAACAACTGGGTCAGGGTTCGGGACATCAATCGGTCAAAAAACACCAAATCACGCTCAGGCGTGTCGTCTTCTGTGGTGTTCAAAGGCATACGGTCTTCGCCGGTGGATGAAGCGAGTACGTTCAGTATTTTTTTATCTGGAAGGCTGGAATACTCATCAAACACAATCACTCGCATAACAACTGTTCGTTTGACGATATTGACGCCCTTTTGACTACTGACAGTCACTTGTTTGTCGACATCACGCAAAACTACTTCAAATTTCAAATCAGCGTCTGGAATGCTGATTTCTTGTTGGGCCGCTAAATCGTCGGCAAACTTCACCGCATAGCGCTTGGCCAAGGCATCGTTTTCTTGAAATGGCAACAGGGGAATGTCCAAGTTGTCACACAAAGCAGAGCTGGTTGAAAAACCGACCAACTCTTCATTGAGTACATTTTGAATACGATAAGAAGCCAATTTATCCTTGGCGTCTTTGTGAATGGTGGATTTGGTCAACCGCGCAAAGTAGTTGCTGCTAAAGCCTTGGTCCCATTTGTTGAAACGACCTAAGAAATGCGAAAAAGCGTTACCGTAGGCGGTATAGGCTTCGCCCATGTAGCCAACAGCTTTGCCTCTGACATCCTTGAGGTCACCTCCTGGGCGCTCCATTCTCAGCATAAATGGAAACGAGGAAAGGACTCGCCAGCCGGTGCTTTTGTCAAAGGACAAAATCATGCCGACGCCAGACATGAAGATGAAAAGCGTGTTGGCGTTTTCGCCATCTTTCTCGACACGGGCACCCACCGTGGTTTCGTAATCGTGGGCAAACCCCAGAAGCAAGTTTTCACCAAACTCCACAGAATCTTTGAACTGCACCCGCCCCTGTTGTTGGCTTGCAAGCAAATTTTTCAGTGGCTCACGCAAAAACGCAAACGCAGCCGATTCGTTCAACTTGTGGTTGTATTTTTTTTGAACAAACTCACGCGTTAAGTCGTACCTTGCCTGAGCAGAGCTTCCGTTCAAACCAAAGCCTGTCCAAACAGGTGGTGTCTTGGGCTTTAGTTTGTTGGTTGCCGGTTGTGCCCAAGACAACAAAGGCTTGAGCGATACAAGGGCTGCCAGTCCGGCAAGCAGGGGGCGTCTGCTGATCATGTATTTTCCGTCACTCTTTGTATTTGCTGTTCAGATCAGTGGTTGCAGACTCCACTTTTTTGGCGTCTGGCTTAGGAATATCTTTGGCTCGCATGGCTTGATCCCACTTGGCGGAAATCATGCAACTCTGAATTAAGTTGTTATTCGCAGCAGTTAAGGCTGGCAAAGGTGCCACCATTTGCACAAAGTCGCCACCTGCATTGGATGTCATCAATTGCAACAATTCACCATAAGACTGCGAGATGATGTTTTGGGCAACCAAACGCTTTTCTTGCGCTGTAGCCAGCATTTTCTTTTGCGTGTCGTCCAAGGTTCCCACTTTGGCCAGCATCTTGATTTGCGCAGCTTGCACCTCGGGGGAGACATCTTCAAATACAGGCTTTTCGCCCTGCGCTGAAGCTTTCAAAGACTTGATACTCTGCAACTGACCTTCGAGTTGATTTCCACCTTGGGTTGCCTTGATGATGTCATTGCCAATGGTGATGGATTCTGCGTTGTACTTTGCAGCCTCTGCGTACATCTTGCCAACACGGGTGCTGGGTAATTTTTCAGCGAACGATTTTTGTGCAGCCTCAATTTGCGTAGCCATTTGTGCTGGGCCTTCCCACTGTTGACGGTAAGGCATATTGGGCTCATTGACAAAGATGTCCTTGGCTGTGGCGGTGTGGATCACGCCATAGTTTTGGGTATCGAATTCCTTTTTCATGCCTCTGGTCTGGGCATAACTGGTTTTCAAGTTGCCTGCGCTCACCAAATCGCCCAATGACTGTCCAAGATTTTTAGGACCCAGTTCCCCATAGGCATTGATACGGGCACGAAATTCAATCGCGGTGTAATGCTCTTTTTTCAGCGCAGCTTGGTGCAATTCGCTCCAACGTGTAGGGCTGATAGAGGCTTCCGAAGCTTGCAAATGCAAGAAAACCAAAGCCATCAAGGCATCGCCACGCTCTTGCTCGTCAGAAGAACGTGAAAGCTGAATGAGGGCCGCCAATGTATCGGGCTCTGGGAAAGCCAAGAAAGTGTCATAGATGGCGCGAACTTTTTTGGTCTCGAAAGAAGCTTGGAAAAATTTGGCGCTGGGAAAAGTTTTGTTAATTTTTCCCTTGCTCAATGCCTTTTGGAATACATCTTGAAGGCCCTCTAAATCTGCAATTTTGAACTCGGAGGCAATGAGGTTGGTATCGATTTTCATGCCGGCAATCGAACCGGCTTGTTGCTTGCACCATTGGTCACTGGGCATCAACCCGCCTGATTTTGCAGGGGCTGCGCCAGGGGCAGAGGATGCGCCTGGGACTGCTGGCATATTTGGGGCGGCATTTCCTGCGGGCTTGCCAGGGATTTTGATATTGCCAAGGTCTTTGAGCAAATTGTCCAATTGGGCATTGGCGGACAGCGGGAAACACAACAGGGCGGCGAGGCAGCAAACAGACAGTGGACGTTGTTTGAACATGTAAAACTTTCTATAAATTGAATCAGGGAAAAAATAATTATCGAAAAAATATAAGGCAATTCGATGAAATTATTATTTCTATAATCCTATAGCAAATTTGATAAATTATTTTCAATTTCTGAAGATTATTAGTCTTAGTCTGGGTCCCTCACCACCCTGAAACCAATGCCTGTAGTACGAATGCGTTCCCTCGCACTGCCCCTATAAGCATTTCTAAGAAATTTTTCTGGCATATCCCATCCACCGCCTTTGATCACACGTTTGGCGCATTCTGAAATTTTTTCAGCTTGGATTTGTATCGCTGTTGCGTAACAACTTGACACCCACTCCATGGCATTGCCTTGCATATCAAACACCCCCCAGGGATTGGCTGTAAAGCTACCCACTGGAGCCGTGAACTCAAACCCATCACTGCAATTCGCCAATCGCCACTGCGGGTGTGATGAAAATAAGGATTGATCAGCAAAATTCGCTCGATTACAGGGCGATTCGTCACTCGACCATGGCAACGCAACCAAACCTTGGCCGGCTTTGGCGGCGTATTCCCATTCCATTTCCGTTGGTAAACGGTAGGGCTTGGAGGTGACTTTGCTCAACCACTGGGTATAAGACTTGGCATCCTGCCAACTGACACAGACCACAGGATGGTTATCGGTCTGCATAAAGCCAGTTTCCTGCCAGCTCAGCTGTGGGGGTTTGTCAAAGCCATCCCCCGCCCAAGTCAAACACTCAGAGCTTGTGGGGTGGCCACTTTGCTGCACAAAAACCCGCCATTGGGCTTTGGTCACTTCATATTTACCTATGGCAAATGCTTTCACCTGCACTTTTTGAACAGGTCCCTCATCGGGTTCGCGACCTTTTTCATCGGGCAATGAGCCCAGCAAAGCCAGGCCAGCGGACAAGCCCACCAATTCTGGGCAATGGGGACAGTCTCTGCCCAGTTGCAGGGGTTGCACGGGATCGTTGGTTTGCGCTGTAACAATAGTGGGCGGCGTTGGTGAAATGGTCACCTCTGGCGCATCTTGCGCTGCTGGCGTATCTTGCGCTGCTGGCCTATCTTGCGCCCTTGGTACCTCTTGGCTTTTGACGGGCTTGATTGCATTAAGCAATGTATTCGCATCGGCAAGCAACCTTGACTCCACTTGCTGGCAGCCGCTTAAGGCCAGAATAAGCCACAACACATTAATCAGGAAAAAACGCTCTTTCACAGAAAGCTGGCCTGAGGTTCAATCAAAAATTTGCTGTTAATGTTAATTTTTACAAACATGCGCGATATTGTAATATTTGATAAATTACAGCCATGCTAAAGCTTTTGCTGATTTTCATTTCTTGTGGAATCCTACTAACTGGATGCGCCAGTCATTCCACCCAAGCGATTGGCAAGCTGGATAACTCTCAGCCCATTTTTCATAGCAACGCCTGCAAAAACGCTCGCAATAATGCTTGGGTCTATCAAGAAGCCAAAGATGCTAAGTTGTGGGCCGGTCCTTCGGCTTTCCTCATTGCTGGCCCCATTGCATTTATCCCCGTGCTATTTGCCAACGCCACTGTCAATGCTGCAGATCACCTGAAGGCCGCCGATATTGCCAGTAACTGTGGCGGCAATCCACCCAACCCAGAGGCTGTTGCCGGCGACATCGCACTGGATGCCACCCTTGATATTGCGACTGGAAGTCTTATTCCTGCTGCTTTGCCTCTGAAAAGCGCACCTTAGGCCAAATTAATTGGGATCTGACCCCAATTATTGGGTTTCGACGATGTGGCCGTCCTTGAGAGCAATGACTTGGTGCGCCATGGCTTGCACCACATCCATATCGTGGCTAATGAGGATGTAGCTCAAGCCGCGTTCACGTTGCAAGCGCTGCAATAAATCGAGCACTTGTTTTTGAATAGTGACATCCAAAGCGCTGGTGGGTTCATCCAACACCAACACCCGAGGTTTCACCATAAGTGCACGGGCAATGGCGATGCGCTGGCGTTGTCCACCGGAAAACTCATGCGGATAGCGGGCCAAGAGGCCAGGAAATTGCACCTCGTCCAAGCCCACTTCAGCCAAAGCCGACAGCACCTCTTTTTGCAAGTCCAGTGGGTTGGTATCGGGTTGGTGCAATTGCAAACCTTCGCCCACCACCTCTTCCACCGTCATGCGTGGCGACAAGGATGAAAACGGGTCTTGAAACACCACCTGTACCGCTTGTCGCAGCGGCAAATCACGGGCGGCGACAGAGC
>Ga0214921_10004113_pt1 | contig 21735 bp, 48 predicted proteins | sample LL1505_MetaG_FD_177992 | JGI IMG/M metagenome (GOLD analysis project Ga0214921, IMG submission 177992) | Freshwater microbial communities from Lake Lanier, Atlanta, Georgia, United States - LL-1505 | ecosystem: Environmental > Aquatic > Freshwater > Lake | place: USA: Georgia | collected... | reverse complement strand
TTCCACAATCGCCATGCCAACTAAACGCACACGAATATATCCCGAGAAGAACTGCCCCACGTGCGGTATTAAATTCGCCAAGCAAGGTAAGTATTGTTCGCGAGCATGCGGTAATTCTCGTGTCTTTACTGCTACCTATAAAGCCAAGGTATCAAATGCGCTGAAGCAAAAGATGATTGACGATCCTGAATATAAAGAAAAACAGATCGCCAAGATTATTCCTGATATTCCCATTCCCCCTATGACAGAATCACCGATGGGTTTAAATCAGTTTATATCCGATGGTGACCTTTGGACCGAAGCCGATTAACTGCAAGAAACTCATCAAATAAACTTGTCTTGCAGCAGATACCTGAGTATAATAAACCATGAGAGGTTTGATATTCCCTATAAAGACCCTGTAGTAACAAGGGTTTTTGACCGTAGCGTAATCCCTACTAATCTGTAGGGTTATCCAAGAAATCCCTTTACTTTAATTAAGAAATACGGTATACTTACTGTATGATAATTGAAAAGGAAGTAAAAATGACTGAGTTTGAGAAGAACTGCTACGGTATGACTGAAGCCGATATCCGTGAAGAATATATGGGGTCAATCACTGCTCGCCTGTCTGGCTTGGAAATGGTTGCTATGGGTGTGTTGTCTGATGCCCAAGAACTGATGACTTTCGGTCACGATCAAGCAACTGATCAGGCTCGCAAGAACATTAACATCGCCAAGTTTATTCTCTCTGAAATGATGGATTCTAAGTTGACTGGTCTTCCTCGTGGGGGTCATTCTATAGAGGGGTCATCTGTAGGGGTATCACTATAATGAGAGGATCTATTCGTACATTCATCGGTTTACTCGTGGTCTTTGGATCTGTTGGTGGTATGGATAATGCTACCGATGCGCAATTACCTGTTGTTATAGTAGTAGCGTTGGCAGGTCTCGCTCTTATGTATAGTGGCGTACGTGCTATGAATCGAGGTATCAATGAATAAGATTCGTGCTATTGTTAATGGGGTATCATTCTATACTACTCGTAGTGCTATTCGCCAGCGTCGTGTCGGTGATTTTAGTATGCAGAACGATGCTCTTTCTTATTGCTTACATTGTATGGGCAGCAGCGATGGCTTTGCTACGACTGTTCGCTACTATGACCACAAGATGGTCCAGCACAAGTACGATGTGCAGCTGAGTGTGGTACATAGGGGGTAGGGGTATTTTGAAATCTATATTGAGTTGGACGGGAGTCTCTCCCAGAGGACGCTATGTACGACCGACCGATTTTATCTCGGAAAACCCTACACAATGTAAAACCTCTTTCGGTCTGAAAAATCCCCGAGAAATTTTTTTAGTTAAAACCTTTGTAGAAAGAACTATATGAATGAAGCATTGAAAGCAATAGCGATTGAGGCTGGTGCACCTGAGGAAGTTATTAACACTCTGTGGTTTAACATATTCTGTCAGAAGTTTGCTTACTTGGTTGTTGAAGAACTTGAAAAGGAAATTGTATAATGGAAAATTATTTTGCATATCTAGTGGCACTCCGTGATTCAGGAGTGGTAAACATGTACGGAGCAGCACCTTATCTACAGGATGCATTTAATCTATCACGTGCAGAAGCAAGGGATATCCTATTAAAGTGGATGGAATCCTTTAAGTGATTGTTTTATGGGTGATTCTTGGCTTATTTACGGTAGAACTTACTGTAGGGTTAATCATCACTCTTTGTATTAGAAAATGGGGTGTATATGGAGGATAATTATGTATTCAGTTGGAGTTGATAACGAAGGATATACTATCCTTAAAGTAGGAACAGATTTTACCACTACACTGACTATGGGTCGTGATGCGGTAATTCAGCTGATTCGTTTATTGGAAGCAACCTTACCCAAAGAAGAAGGAGAAACAGATGAGTGTGTATAATCCCGATAAATGGGTCGTTGTTAAAATTGATGGTAATGGTCATTTGCCCATCTACAAGGTATTTGCTTGTTGGTATGGTGGCTATGCAGGGAGTGATTCTTGGAAACTTAATAGTGGCATTACCTCAGTAAGTAGAGAGGGATTCGTATATTCATTTGAGGGAGCGTCTGGTTCTGTTTATGAGTGTCACACAGATTCTTATGGGACTAACTTTTACGGACAGAGTGTTCTTAGTAATATGATTAACACTGCTGCTGACAATGGTATTTGTATGGAGATCCTTCCCGAGGATACTGATTGGGAGACTATTGATTATGAAGCGGATTGATAGATTTGCATCTGATGCTAACTTAGACGTTTATGCTCTTGGCAAGGATAAAGCCAAATGGGATATGCGTTTAGAAGCGTATACTCAAGCCATTGTCATGCACTGTGTGTATAAGTTTGGGCAGACTCGTATGGAACCAAGTCTTGAGAAATATATTATGGAAAGTTTAAAAGATGATTGAAGTAGGTGATATTGTACAGGTTGATCCCAGTAAGGAAGTCTTTGGTGGATGCATGGTTGTGGTCACCGAAGTTAAGTCTTGGGGTATTCAAGGGTATGTGCAGTCCGCAGGAGTAGAGGGACAGCAATATATACGTTTGTCCTTTGAAGATTTTGAATCAACAGGTGGTAAAGCCATATGGAGCGTAGCATGAGTATTAGTGCAGATGACATGATGGCGTGTTGGTGCGGTCGTAGTAAGACTGGTAAATGTGATGGTTCTCATACCTTTACTGATGATCAATGGCTAGATATGAATTATGAGTATAAGGGAGATAAAAACCCCAATGACTCATGGCATGATAAAACGGATGACTACTATAACAAATGATTAGAGTAATTGTTGATCATATTGCAAAGGTAGAACCAACACTTACTGCGAATAATTTCTTAAAGATAACTACTGAAACCGAGATCTACGGATTTTCTGTTGAAGAGTTACGTAGTGAGATGGTTGCGCAGGATAAGTTTCATTTGACTTCTGGTCCATTTAAGAACTATAATCCAATAACTCAGAATGAATTTAATTCTAATCTACACGAAGAATTTCTAGTGGATGAAAATGAAGTTCCAGGAATTACTCTTGAAAATTGTTTTTGGATTATGAAAGAATCAAAACTAATTGAAGCAGTTCGTTATGGTGGCGCAAAGTTTAGAGTATTTCAGCGCATTTATTTAAAAGAGCATTACAACACAATATGGAAAGCGCATTATGATCGGTCTTGAAATTGATATGGAAACAGCGAATAATATTACACGATTGACCCTTACGGACTATCGAGATTATTTGCAGAGTGAAATTGATCGTTGGGAAGCCAATCCAAAAGATGATGATAATCCTGATGGATATTGGCTTCATCCCGACGATTATGCTCGTAACTTTAAAACAGTAAAACGTATTAATAAAGTCTTAGAAGACTTTGGTGGAGAATTATATGGCGAACGTGAAGCAAGGGAATTTAGCTCGTCCCCCTCAATGGTGGAAGCATCTAAGGGATTGGAAGCGTATTTTCTGGAAATCCGAAAGAGCAAAACAAAACAAGAGGATTAAAGATGAGTTACAGTAGGTGGAGCAATGGTAGTTGGTATGTCTTTTGGGATTCTGCAATGTCAGGTGATCTCAAGGAAAATCAACACCTTGCTTGTTGGTATGATATGAGCGATGAACATCAGATCTCTTGGTCATATGAAAGAGTAGATTCTTTGTTGCAAGAACACCCAGAATCGATTATCCGTTTGATTCAATTAAAGTATGATTGTTCTCCAGACGAAGCCAATGAGTTGCAAGAATATATGCAACTATGGCGAACAGATGTAAATCGTCAATATAATACTTGACTTTAATTAAGATGTAGGGTATAATAGTATTATGACAGATGAAGAAGTTAAATATTATAAGGAACAAAATGCAAGATCACAATCTAGTAGCATTGAGCAATGAAATTGATAGTATAATTCATCGTTGTATTAAGAATTATGAGACCACTCCACTATCTTTGACTGCAGTAATCCTCGCTCGTCTTAAAATCGTATCGGAAGCGCACCAACAAGTTGATGAGTTTAATAAATTATGTAATCATGTCGCTGCAACTAATTTTACCCCTCGCACGTATAATTAATGATAGAACATGAAGTAAATTCAATGAATAATTTTATCATGGGGTGGTATTTAAAAGATACTACTTTTTGCGATAAATTTATTGATTTGTATAATTCTAATGTAGATAAAACTACAAAGGGTAGATTTGGTACATCGGGTATAGTTGATAATAACATGAAAGAATCAACTGATTTAGAGATGCATTCATCTAAGTTATTATTTGGATATGATAAAATATTGGATGACTGTAAAAAAAAATATATTGAAAAATATCCAGCCGTTGAATGTGAGGAAGATTTTAAAATCACAAACCCTTTCTATATTCAGCGATATCCAGCTGGTGGTGGTTTTAAAGTGTGGCATAAAGAAAGATCTAGTTCTAAACTACCAGATGTTTCAAGACATATAGTTTTTATGACATATCTTAATAATGTAACAGACGAAGGTGGCACTGAATTTTTATTTCAAGGAGTAAAGATTCGTGCTGTTAAAGGATTAACACTTTTTTGGCCAGCTGATTGGACGTTTACCCACAGAGGTGTGGTTTCTTTAACGGAAGAAAAGACTATTATTACTGGCTGGTATAATTTGGAAAATGAATATGAAAATAGCAATTTGCTCGGACGTCCATCTTGAATTTGGACAACTTGAATTAGAAAATACACAGAATGCTGAAGTCCTTGTTCTATCTGGTGATATTTGTACTTCTGTTGATCTTCGTGTCACCGATAGTATTTTATCTTCTGCTAAAACTGATCGCTATCTTGATTTTTTTACTGCTTGTAGTAGGAACTTCCCTCATGTGGTTTACATTATGGGTAATCACGAGCACTATCATGGCGACTACGCTACTTCTGCTGGTTATCTAAGAGATGCCATGAAGCAGTGTGGTGATAACATTCACTTCCTCGACAAAGAAGTTTGGGAACATGAAGACCATGTCTTTATCGGTGGCACTCTGTGGACTGATATGAATGGTGAAGATGAGATGACCATGCGTCATGTTGAGAGACGAATGAATGACTTTCAGATCTGCAAAAACAGTTCAAGAGAAGTTAATTTCAGAACTCAGGAACCAACTCTAGATGAGAATGGTGAGCAGAAGAAAGATGCTGATGGTAAGCCATTGTATCATGCAGTCTTTAAGACTCGTGAAGCATACTTGTCTCCGCAGGATGCAGTAGTTGATCACAAAGCCATGCTAAAAGTTATTGAAGAAACTTACGCCAACACCCCTCCATGGAAAACTGTTGTTGTTTGTACACATCATGCTCCAAGCAAAGGTTCTGAGCATCCTCGTTATAAGCACGATCAATTGATGAATGGTGCATACAATTCTCGTTTGGATCAATTCATTATGGATCGTCCAGGAATCAAACTCTGGACTCATGGTCATACTCATGAAGACTTTGACTACATGATTAAGTCTTGTCGTGTTGTTTGCAATCCTCGTGGCTACATCAACTACGAAGATCGCGCAGATCGCTTTGAACTGAAGTATGTGGAGGTCTAATGAGTAAACGCTGGACTATTACAGTTGAAGAAGATCCAGAGACAGGGGAGTTAGTTCTCCCCTTCTCTGATGAGATGTTAGTTGAAGTTGCTTGGTCTATTGGTGATACCCTAATATGGACAGACAATAAAGATGGTTCGTGGACTTTAAAGAAAAAGGAAATTGAAAATGAAATACACCCTAATAGCTGAAGATACGTATGGTGGTTCAAAAACCACTCGTGAATTTGAAGTAGATCATTTACCAGATGTTTTATCTGAAGTAGAACTATTTCTAAAGGGAGTAGGGTTTGTCTTTGATGGTAATCTTGATTTTGTTAATGATTTTGAAAATGAAGGAGAATGGAATACTGAAGAGTTTTACACTCCGCAGGATTTAAACATTACTAATCCTGATTTACCAAATAATAATTGGCCATTCGCTGGCGCAGGTTCTGATATAGAATCTAGCGGAGCAGGAAATCTTCATTCACAATACTATTTTGATACAGAAAGAAACAAATGAGCAAAACATTTACTGATGTAGAAGTATTTCTTGCAGCATGCGGTCAAAAACATGCTAACACCCCTGTCCCGCAGAACGATCTTTCAAAATTATATCTAAAACTTATTCAGGAAGAATATAATGAGTTCAGAGAAGCATTGGCAGAAGATAATGACGCTGAACAGCTCGATGCTTGTTTTGATATGATGTGGGTTATCATCGGTTATATGAAATCTCGTGGCTGGGATTGTGAAGCAGCATGGGATGAAGGCGCAAAATCTAATTTAATTAAGATTGACCCTATCACTGGCATGGTTATTCGTCGTGAAGATGGTAAAATTATGAAGCCAGAGGGTTGGAAACCACCTAATTTTGCAAAATTCGTTAAATAACTTGACTTTAATCAAAAAGTCAGGTATAATATTGATATGATTACACTATACTTAGACATGGATGGCGTGCTTTGCAACTTTGACAAAGCATATAGAGCATTTGATCCCGAAAAAGCTGATCGAAAGAAGTTTCGTGAAGCTGTTTTCATGCATAAAATCTTTGAAGACCTTGAATTTATGCATGATGCTCATGTATTGCTTGATTATGTTGCTAAACTTGAAGATATAAACATTGAAATTTTGACTTCAATGGGTACTTATGATGAATTGCAAGGTCATGAAGCAAAAACACAGAAATTATACTGGTTACACAAACATAATATTCCTTACAAAGCCAATTTTGTTCGTGCAAAACAAGAAAAAGCCAATTTTGCTCATGATAGAGCAATTTTAGTTGATGATTCTACTGGTTGTATCAATCCCTTTAATGTTAAAGGTGGTCATGGTATTCTGCACACAAAATCTTCTGATTCTATTCAACAAATTCATGATACAATTCGTGGAATTAACGGATTACACGCATTAAAATTTGGATGGGATTCGATGGGTTCTTATGCTTGATATTTTTGCACCTACTTTACAATGGATAAAAGATGATTACCGTTCTAATCGCATTCGCTTTGCTGTTGAGTTGTTGGCTTGGGCTGTTAGTATTGGGTGTTCAATTACCATGGCACTTACAGTCCCAAATCCTCCTCTTCTGGCTCTTTATCCTGTGTGGATTAGTGGTTGTGCCATGTATGCTTGGGCTAGTTATACTCGGAAATCATTTGGCATGCTGGCTAACTATATCTTGCTAACTTCTATTGACACATTTGGTCTAATTAGAATGCTCATGGTATGAATATATTTTATCTTCACGAAGATACTAAAGAATGTGCAAAGCAACATCTTGACAAACATGTCGTTAAGATGATTCTAGAATATGCACAACTTCTTTCTACTGCTCATCGTTTACTCGATGGGTATGAGTATGAAGGTAAGTCTATTTCTGGTCGCAAAGCAATGCGTTGGAAATTAGATGATGATCGTGAAGATAATTTGTATATTGCATCGCATATGAAACACCCATCAGGTATCTGGTGTCGTCAATCATTAGATAATTACTGGTGGTTGTATAATCTGTGGCGAGATCTAATGAAAGAATACACATTTCGTTATGGAAAACATCATGTCGCTGAAAGACTAATTCCATTTTTATCTTCTGCTCCAACTAACACTCCAGTAGCAATTGCTTCTCCAATGCCACAATGCATGCCAGAGCAATATAAAGTAATTGGTGATTCTATCCAAGCATATCATAATTATTATATCAACGATAAACAACCATTTGCTGTTTGGACAAATAGACCAATTCCTCAATGGTATGTTGACGCATTGACAGAACAAAATCATAAACCGATATACAAAAAACAAGATAATAAAATAAGATTTAGAATGGTTCCTGCTTAAATGCAATATATTAATATGTTCCCAACCCCAGTTTACGTTGGCACTGAATTAGACTTACGCAATCAAATATTATCAGTAGCTGAAGATTATATTAATCGTCATGGCAGACCATATCGTACTCAGTCAAGTTATATTTCTACGTATGGTGTAGATTCTGCCAGAATTGAGCAAAATTCTGATGATAGATTAGATCCTCTTACCACTCATATCAAGAATCTATCAAAGAAATATTTCGAAGATATTTCTATTATTCCACCAGATGTCAGTTTATATTATCTTTTCAATAAAATAAAATTGGGTGGTGAACATTCTCTTCATGCCCACCCCCAAAGCATATTGTCTGGCGTATTTTATTTAAAAATACCAGAAAATTCTCCTCCAATTATATTCAATGACCCTCGCGATCATTATAAGTATATACAATACCCCATTAAATTTGGTAACCCAAGGGATATGTATAAATTATTACCTGAATATGTGATCAACCCTACAGAGGGTATGATTTTATTATGGCCAAGTTGGTTGGAACACCAAGTTCCACCAAGCAATTGCTCTGAAGAAAGAATTGCAATTGCATTTAATGTAAATGGATAATTATGCCAACTTATGTATTTCGTAATAAAGAAACTGGTGAACAGTTTGAACAAGTGATGAGAATGTCAGAACTCGACCCATTCAGGGCAGAGAACCCCCATCTAGAAACCGTAATTCAAGCAGTGGCGTTTGGAGACCCCACTAAATTAACCACAACTAGAAAATTTGATTCAGGATTTAAAGAAGTATTACAAAAAATACATGAAAGATCTCCTGGCAGCGAATTAAATAAAACGTCTTCACAACTATAAGGAATTCTAATGGCTCGTACCTCAGCAGCAAAAAAAGTAGTAGAAATTCATCATGACGAGCGTGAAACAAAACCAGTTGCTAGTAATCAATTAAAATTAAGGTTAGATAATTTACGTACTTTTCAACCATTAACTAATAATCAAAAGTTATTTTTCGATGCTTATAAAACAGGAGATTATTTTATAGCATTGCATGGTGTCGCAGGTACAGGTAAAACATTTATTGCTCTATACAAAGCAATCGAAGAAGTGCTTGATAAATCAAATCCATTTAATAAAATTATTGTAGTTCGTTCAGCAGTGCAAGGTCGTGAGATTGGTCACCTTCCAGGTGACGTTGGTGAAAAGATGGAAATCTATGAGCAGCCATACCGTCAAATCTGTCATCAACTGTTTGATCGTAAAGATGCTTGGGATCGTTTAGAAGAACAAGGTTATATCCAATTTATCTCTACGTCATTTATTCGTGGTATGTCTTTTGATAATGCAATTATCCTTGTTGATGAAATGCAGAATTTAACATATGATGAAATTGATACGGTTATGACTCGTGTTGGTCATATGTCAAAAATTATTTGGTGTGGAGATTATCGTCAGACTGACTTAAATAAACGTAAGAATGATGTTACAGGTATTTTGAAATTCTTTGATATTGCTCAGCATATGAAAGCATTTACTCGTATCGAATTCACTGTAGACGATATTGTCAGATCATCCCTAGTCAAAGATTATATTTTAGCCAAACTAAAATACGAAGATTTTGAGGATAATAAGTGATATCATATGAGATAATTAGAGTTGGTGTCCCAGCAAGAAAACAGGATGTTACTCAATCATTCTTAGATAGTATTCAACATATTAAAACTTCTAAAGATGCAATTGGATTAGTTACTGTAGATTTTAGTAAATCAAGTTTTGAATATTCAACTGCTCCATATGGATATCGGTTAATATTTGATACCCTACAAACATATAATGTTGATATTAATCTAAAACCTAATGTGTTAAATTGTTTTGGTGATGTTTGGGATCGTCTCGGTGCGTCAACACCAAATGAATCCGTTTCAAAATTATTAGAGTTTTTTGATATGCAATATAATATGTTAAAATATAAACAGTTATATTTGTTTACAAATGGGAGCCCATTTATCTTTGATGATTTAACTAATATTTTAACTACACAACGAACCTTAAATATTATAGATTGCGAATCACCAATAAAAATATGTGCAAATAATATGAAAGAATACTTAAATTTACAGACATATATTATACACAATACAATACCAGAAAAATTAGAAAATAAAAAACTTCATGTTTTTCCATGTATTTCTGAAAATTATGGTATAAATGTTGATAGTTATTTTAATGTATTGGGTAATATTGTTTCTAAAGATGATAAATTTTTATACTGCAGTATTTTAGAAGATGGTTCTTCTTATTTAAAATGTATGTCGTTTACTGATGCTACAATAGGAATTGATACATTTAAAAATACAAATAATGCTTTTACGTTTGGTGTATATAAACTATGAAATATGAAATTGTTAGAGTTGGTATACCAAGCCGTATTGAAGATGTTTCTATCAGTTTTTTAGAAACAGTACAAAATATAAAAAATCGTAATGATTGTATTGCTCTTACAACTATAGATTATCCAAATAATTATAATACTGATGTTTTATCAGCGCCAGCTGGCCATAAAATATTATTTGATAATCTGGAATTCAATAGATTTGAGGATACCCTACACTGTAATATAGTTAATACTTTTGGTAGTATTTGGGATATCGCTAATTCTGAAGGTAAATTTAGAGATAGTAGCACCTTAGTTCAGGTTTTACTTAATTTACTTGATGAACAATATACCAGACTTAAATTTAATAGAGTTTATATATTTACACCTGGTAGTCCATATGTTTATGATGGTATAACTAATTCTTTACAAAAAATTAGAGCAGTTTCAGTTATAGATGCAAAATCAACAATTCGTATTATAGCAGATACATTATTAAAATTAAATCCTGATATTAAATTTGTAAAAATTCGTGAGTATACTGCTGATTTTTTAGAAAATAAAAATAGAACTATCCATGAAGATGTAATAAATATTTTTGGTAGTATTGATAATCGAAGAAATTATAATACTAATCTTCCAATGTTAAATCAGTTTTTTATGGATTTAAAAGAAATCCTTAATGATGATGATATATTTTGGTATTGTACAATAAAAGATTATGAGACCGATCCAATTGTAACTAAAATTACATTCAAACAAGCGTTTGATAACATTGATATGTTTATAGAATCAGGCGACATATATACATATGGAATTTACAAATTAAAGGAACACTAATGATAACAGCAGAACAATTCAAACATCTATTTCCTCGTGCACAGGATCCAGAATCTTGGGCAGAGTCAATGGCAAATGTATTCCCTACGTATGAGATTGATACACCACATCGTATTGCAGCATTCCTTGCTCAGTGTGGCCATGAGTCTGGTGGTTGGACAGTATTCGAAGAAAACCTAAACTATTCCGCACAGGGATTGAATAGCATCTTCAAGAAGTATTTTCCTACACTTGAGTCTGCTCAACCATATGCTCGCAAGCCAGAGATGATCGCTAATAAGATCTATGCTAATCGCATGGGTAATGGCGGTCCAGAAACTGGCGATGGATACAAATATCGTGGACGTGGACCAATTCAATTGACTGGTAAAGATAACTACCGAGCATTTGCCAAAGAAATGTTTGATGACTGGGAAAATCTTTTCGAGAATCCAGATTGGGTCACAGCAGATCGTGACTTTGCTCTGATGTCAGCTATTTGGTTTTGGAATAAAAATAAACTAAATGTACAAGCAGATGCAGGTGATATTAAACTAATGACTAAGAAGATTAATGGTGGTTACATTGGTTTAGAAGACAGAATTAAACATTATAACGAGTGTATTGAACTACTAACTTAATGAAAACATTTATACATCATGATTTCGGCAAACTTGAACGTGACACAAAACCCGATGGTACAAGGTTATACAAAACCCCATCGGGTAAATCCTATCCCTCCGTTACAACAGTTACAGGACTGCACTCAGCGAAGGGAATCATGGAGTGGCGAAAACGAGTCGGAGAAGCAGAAGCAAACCGAATCTCTGGAAGAGCCAGCGCAAGAGGTACAAGAATCCATCAACACTGTGAAGACTTTCTCCTTGGAGAGCATGTTGAGCCAGATATGTTTGATGCAGAGATGTTCAATTCAATCCGACCACTCCTCGACCAAATCGATAACATACACTGCTTGGAAACTCCATTATGGTCTGACTTCCTACAAGTCGCTGGCACAGTTGACTGCATCGCAGAGTTCCAAGGTAAACTTAGTGTTATAGATTTTAAAACATCAAGTAAACCAAAAGATAGAGATGACATTCATAACTACTTCATGCAAACTGCAGCATATGCAGTAGCATTTGAAGAGCGAACAGGAATTCCAATCGGAAGACTTGTTATTATTATGGCAGTTGATAATGATGATCCACGCTGGTTTATTGAAAAACGAGATAATTGGATTGGTGGTTTCAGAAAGTTAAGATTAGATTATAAAAATCTAAAGGGGATTTAAATGGAACTACTTGAAATAATACCAAATGTATTAACTCATGATGAATGTGATACCTTAATCAAAGGTGCTGATTTTTTAAATTCTAAAAATAATTTGCCTGCATATGGTGATGTAAATGACCTAGAGAGAAGAAATTTAACAGAACATTATATTTCTAAAAAAATATGTGAAATATATAATTTTGAAGTAAAAAATGTACCTATATTATGGTATAAACCTGGAGTAACTAATTCCCCGCATGCAGATAGTTTTTCTATTATAGATGGTATAGGTGTTAGGACTGCAGAATGGCTACGTAGTGCAATTATATTTTTAAATGATGATTTTGATGGTGGTGAGTTAGTATTTCCAAATCAGGGAGTTTTAATAAGACCAGTAAAGGGTACTATGGTAGTTGCATCTTGTGGTATAGATTATATTCATTACACAACTGCAGCATCATCGGATAGATATACTCTAGTATTTCGAATAAATAATTGACTTGCAGTAATATATAATGTATAATAGTGATATGGTTGTATGAAGCAACTAGAAAAGTATTCTGGACGGGAGTTCGATTCTCCCCACCTCCACCAGAAGCATACTTAAATCTCTACAAAACCGAAAGGTTGGGATCAGGATTGGTAAGCCGTGACCTCTACGATGTAAGTCAATTTCACCATAGTATGTTTCTGATGGGGGTGACTAGGTTTCGACAGGGTAACAAGTACAGAAGTGGACAACTTGTCAGAGAAGACATAAAAACTAAAACAACGTAAACGCAAACGACGCACAGTTCGCATTAGCAGCCTAAACACTGCTTAGGGTTTCGGTAGGTTTCCTCGTAACAGAATAACCTACCATTTATTATGCCAGCCACATTGTGTGCCAGCCATACCTTTTAACCTTTATTAATTTTAGGACAACTAAATGAAATTAAAACTTATCGCTGCTGCATCACTAGTAGCATTCTCTGCGTTTGCTAACGCACAATCCTCAGCAACTTTGACTTATGGTGTTAAAGATACTGATGCAACTCCATCAGTTCAAAGCCATGTATTGAACATGTCTGTTAAGACTCGCGCATTTACGAATGTGGATGTTGATGCAGGTATCAATACTGAAACTGCTGATATTTCGCGTTCTGTAACTAATCGTTATGAAGTAGGTGTAACTCCAGGTTATAACGTAACAGAAATTTTCCGTGGTGACGTTCGTATTGCTACTGGTATTAAACAAAAGTCTGGTTCACCTGATTTTGGTTACTACTCTGTAGAGCCAGGTGTTTCTGCTAAACTTGGCGACTTTAGTGCTCGTGTAGCATATCGTTTCCGCACTGCATATGATTCAAATGTAAATGCTGATACTAGCCAAACTATGCGTTACAGCGTAGGTTATGCTATCACTAAGAAAGACGCTATCCGCCTTGGATATGACGTACAAAGTGGTGATGGTGCTAACAAGCAAACAACTATCGCTTATACAAGGTCATTCTAAATGATTGTTAAACCACTACGTAAAATGGTTTTGGTTGCCGAGAACTCAGTTGATCAAACAACTAAGTCTGGTATTATCTTAGATGGAACTACATCTAATCGCGATTCAAAAACTGGAACTGTTTTAGCAATAGGATCTGAAGTCACTGCAGTTAATGTTGGTGATAAAATCTATTTGGAATGGAACAAAGGTCAAGTCGTTAAGATTGGCGATGCTCAACGTGTTATGATTAAAGAAGAATTTATTGTTGCAGTGGTTGACTAATGAGAGGAGCAGTAGTTGCCAATGGTCCAAGTAGAAATAGGTTTAATAATAGTAATGGGTATAGTTATACTATTGGCTGCAATATACCTTGGACGAAAGTAGACGCTACTGTTATTCTCGATGGTAATGTAATAGAACGCTGGTCAAGAGATCTTAGTTTGATTTCTTGCCCAGCCTTTTTTACAACCAGAGCATGGCGATCTACTGATGAATATAAAATTCGTGAATATATATTAAACAATAATCTGTTTATTGACTTAATGCCAGATGTAAGAGAATTCTTTTCTGCTGGTCATGTTGCTGCTCAGATTATGTGTGAAAATGATTTTACTGAACTTGACATATATGGGGTTGACTCAATATTCAAGGACACTGTTGAAAGTTTTACTAATACGCTAGTGCATGATCATAATCCTGATTCTGAACGACAACGTATAGTACATTGGAGGTTGAACTGGGATAGACTCCAAAATGATTATCCTGAGGTTACTTTTAATTTTATAAAGGAATGATATGAAAACATTAATTGCTATTGTTGCATTGGCTTTCGCGACTGCATCGTTTGCGCAACCTGCCAAACAACCTGCTCCAGAAAAGATTGCTGCAAAAGAACAAACTAATTGTGTAACGAAGGATAAGAAAGGTAATTGTCCTCCGCCACCAAAGTCTGAGAAGCCAACTCCGAAGAAGAAGGCTGAAGAGAAGAAATAATTCTTCCTAAATAATATTACACTACGAGTTGGGAACTCTCAATAAAAGTTCCAATTACACATAACACACAAAGGAGTTTAACTATGAGTAATATGACCCCGTTCGAGATTCGCCTTGAACTATTAAAAATGGCGAAAGACATGCTTAACGATGACTACTACGGTAAGCGTGAAGTAATTAGCAATAGTTGGCATGCTCAACTGGAAGTTGCTAAAATCAATGGTGGTGCTTTACCTGAACATCCAGGATTTCCAGCCTACCCATCCGAAGCAGATATCATTGCAAAGGCTCAGACCCTAAATGGTTTTGTTTCAAACATCCCACTAGATACAAAGACTAATAGCAAAAAGTCCGCCTGATAGGGAATTGGACAGGTGTTCGCGCACCTGTCTTCTTTTAAAAGGAGATCAATATGCGTACATATCGTATATACATACCATTAATATTATTAATACTAAGTGCAATATTATTAACAAAGAATGTGTTTTCTGATGCAATATTACTTGATGTAAGTTATAATCAATTGACTAAAGAAACTCAAACACAAGTTGATTGTTTAGCAGAAAATATTTACCATGAAGCAGGTTTTGAACCCAATGATGGCAAAGTAGCGGTCGCTCTTGTCACACTTAATAGGATGCAAGATCCTAGATTCCCAAAAGATATATGCGGAGTAGTTAAACAAAGAACTGCTTCAGTATGCCAATTCTCTTGGTTTTGTCATAAAGTCTCTATAAAAAATAAAGATGCATATGAGCAAGCAAAAGAAGTAGCAGTTTATGTCTATGCAAATTATGAAAATTTGAAAGACATAACAAAAGGTGCGTTATACTATCACGCAGATTATGTTAGCCCACGATGGAAACTCGAAAAGACTACTGTAATAGGTAGACATATTTTTTATAAAGAAAGCGGTAAATACTATGATGTCAAAGATGAATCTGCAATTGAAGGAAGAACAAACAAAGCATTCTTTTATGCTGCTGATGGAGGAGATTACTCTTACCAGCGTTAAAACTGCGGTAGAGTGGATCTTTGAAGCAAACTTCTCTGAAGAACCACCAGAACTACTTAATTTAATTATTACAAGTCCAGGCGGTGATCTTAATGCAGCATTTGCATTAATTGATACTATGAAAGGTTCAGCAATTCCAGTTAGAACAATCGGTCTTGGCCAAGTAGCGTCAGCTGGACTTATGATTTTTATTGCTGGTGCAAAAGGACATCGTTTGCTTACTCCAAACACTTCTATTCTGAGTCATCAGTACTCATGGGGTGCGTTTGGTAAAGAACATGAACTTTTCGCCACAGTCAAAGAATTTGACTTAACAACTAAGAAAATGATTGCACACTATAAAAAGTGCACAGGTTTATCTGAAGCAAAAATTAGAGAGGTTCTATTGCCACCTCAAGATATTTGGTTAAGCGCAATCGAAGCAAAAAAACTAGGACTCTGCGATGACATTAAAGAACTTTCTTGATTATTTAAAATTCTCTGGTGTGTGGATTAATTTTGCAATAAATCCATATCATTGGAGATTAGCATATAGATTTGATAGACCCAATGATACAGACCCAGCAATGTATCAATGTAGCATTACAATTGGTCCACTATCTGTTCGCGCAATCTTAGATGATGGCTCGTGGTAAAATTTAAGGAGAAATTATGAAAACCGAAATTAGTTTTGTTATTGCAGTTACACTTGGTGTTCTTGCATTAATTCTTTCAATGGCGCATAATCAATATACCGAATTGAAATCTATGGAGCGAAACATTGAGTCTGCAATTGTAAAGGGAATTGACCCTGTTGCAGTAAAATGTGCATATTCTCCACAATCTACAATGTGTACCGTATACGCTGCAAAGGCGAAATAACCCTATAAAGTTGAGGGGAATTCAAAATTTCCCTTTACTTTGATGTCAATTTAGGGTATAATATATAATGTGAATAACTATTTTGATGACTATATTATGCAAATAATCTTTACATCACCTGGAAAGTCTAAGAAGAAAAAACCCACTGCTAAACAACGTGAGTTAGATGCAAGTTGGGAGAAGTTGCTTAAGAAGTATGCCACAAAGACTGTTGCTAAACCAAAGCAACAACTCAGTGATGTATACTCACTTGGAAAACCTGCTTGTCGTGAGACACCTAAGATTTCAAGTCTTCCATTTACTGGTGGTCCATGCCCATTAAAGCCAAATCCAGTTTACACTGGCGACAAGATCAAAGGTATTGGCACTATGCACAAGTCAAATGCAGTTCCAGTCTTTTCTGATCAAGAAGCAAAAGATATTGCAACTATGCGAAGAAATTGATTTGACTTTTATTAAAAACTAAGGTATAATTACATTATGGATTACAAAACCAAACGCCACGAACTTCTAGTTCAGAAGATGAAACTAGATAAGTTCTTTACAATGTATCTAGACAAATTTGATAAACAGATGGACTGTGAAAAACCAAACACCCCTGTTTGGAAACTCTTTAAGCAGAAGTCTGCTGAATATACTAAATTATGTCAGGAAATTCGTAATGTTGAATATTGGATCAAGAAAAGTGTTTAAATCATCAAATGATTTTTCTATGCACATTGAACAAATTGTGCGCGATAAAAAGATATCTTATATGGATGCTGTCCTCCAATATTGTAAAGAAAACTTTATTGAACCAGAGGATGTTGCAAAACTTGTTAATAAGTCACTCAAGGATAAACTTGAGGTGAACTTCCAAGATGAAAACTATTTACCAAAGAGGGCAAAGTTAGATGTCTGACCTACAAATGGCAGTTGTATCTATTGTCGTTTTTATTCTTTTATGGGGCACTGTAATTGAATTAATGCCACGTCATGGTGTAGTTGTTTATGATTGTAGGCTCGCTGAAATTTCCCCAGATTATCCAGTTGATGTTAAGAATGAGTGTAGGAAAATAAACAGTGGACGGATTTAAAGCATATCGCTATTACCTCGCCTTAAAATTACACTTTACCTCTGAAAAATTTAACGTCTTTGAAAATCGAGGAAATGTTAAAGGTTCGCGTGAAGCGTTTGAAGCGAGAAATGATAGGTATATTTTTGAGAAGTTGGCAAGGAAGTTCAACTCAGATCGTGATATCATTCAGTTCTTTGTTGCAAATTTTGCTTATGGTAATGAGTCTGCAATTTATGCAGGACAAGAAGCCGATGATAATCTAGCTGAATGGAATAAAAGAAAACAGAGTATTACTAAGATTTTTATTGATGATCTAGCGTCTTTATTGACGTATGTTGAGATAAATAAACTACCAACTTCTAGTATCTTTGATTTTAATTTTAATGAATATCCAGCTGCATTAAAGTTGTTTCTTGGTAACAAAATTTCAATTGAAACTCTTGTAATTGTAAATGAACTTGATCATATCGTTGAACACTGGCTTGATAACCCTACTGTTCAGTATATATGGAATAATGAGTTATTGCGAATTAAGAAGTTGACTGGATTCGTTAAATACGATAAAGAAAAACTACGTAAGATATTTACACATTTTGTTGAAGAGTTAGATTAAAATGGGTCGCACTTATTATAAATCATCAAAGAGTTATGATGATTCTGATTTTGGTAATCGTTCAGGGAAACCTGCCAAACATTCTAATGGTAAAAAAACTGGCGGAATGAGAACGATAAATAACTATGTTGAAGAAGATTATGATTTGAATGACGAAGACTTTAATGATGAAGTTGAGTTAGATGATGAAGTTTCAATACAACATAATACTAATACAAAGTAATATTTTTAATACAAAGGAAAAATACGATGGATATTCAAACACTCCGTAAAATGCGCAATCAAGACTTCAGCAAAATCGCTGGAGAATTTGATAAAATCTCTAACCCACAAAGTGGCGAAAAGAAGTCTTATGACGACAATCGCTTCTGGCGTCTAGAGGGCGATAAAGCTGGCAACGGAACAGCAACTCTCCGATTCCTACCACGTGTTGAAGGCGATGAACTCCCATGGGTTCGTATCTTCAGCCATGGTTTCCAGGGTCCAACTGGTAAGTGGTATATCGAAAACTCCCTAACAACTCTTGGTGAAAATGATCCAGTCGGTGAATTGAACACTATGCTTTGGAACTCAGGTTCTGATGCTAACAAAGAGATCGCTCGTAAACAAAAGCGTAAGTTGTCTTTCACTGCCAACGTACTCATTGTGTCTGACCCAAAGCACCCCGAGAATGAAGGTAAGGTATTCTTGTTTAAATTCGGCAAGAAAATCTTTGATAAGATTATGGACAAGGCTCGTCCAACCTTTGAAGACGAAAAGCCAGTAAACGTGTTTGATTTGTGGGAAGGTGCCAACTTTAAATTGCGTATGCGCAAGAAAGATGGCTATGCTAACTACGATGAGTCCGTGTTTTCTGACCCATGTCCTGCTGCTGATTCCGATGAGGAATTGGTTCGTATCGTTAATGCTCAGTACAAGTTGTCTGAGTTTACAGATCGTAGCAACTTCAAGTCTTATGATGAATTGAAGAAGAAACTAGACGCAGTTCTTTCTGGTGATACTTTCTCTGGTAAGTCTGCTGCTCAGATGGCTGAACAAGAAGATCGTCCAGTTGCTGCAGCCCCAACCTTTGCTTCTAAACCAGCACCTGCTCCAAAAGCAATGGCTGAGGATGATGACGAAGATGTTATGTCTTACTTCAAGAAAATTGCAGCTGAAGAATAAAACTTAATACCCAAAAGTTTAAGGGATCCGCAAGGATCCCTTTTTTTCATTATGCATATCGACTTAATGCGTATCTACTTTGAGATGATTCCTCATTTCTAATTGGAGGTCTCATTTGTACTTGAGTAGTATTATTATTTGTAGTAACTGGAGCATTGACCACATTAGTCTTGTTAGATGGAGCAGGAGTTTCTTTGGCGCCAGCATTCTCAGCAGACTTTGATTCAACTTGATTAGCAGTTGTTGGCGGAGCAGCACTTGGCGCTGCAGCCTGTGGTTGAGCATCTTTCTTAAATGGATAGAATGGACCAATACCAACTTCTTTATTAATAACAGGAATTTTAAATTTAATTTCTGGTATGCCAATATTTTCAATCATGGACATAAATGCGTCTTTGATATACGTAATAAAATCAACATATGGCTTTATTACATGATCATATAAGAATTTACTAAAGTCTCCAATAACTTCTTTGATCTTTTCTTTATCGAATAATCCAAAGGTTAAGAAGTCAATGATACCAGCAAGACCAGCGATAAGTGCTGCACCAATATCACCTGTCTTCATATACTCATCGAAGCCATCCATAACACCTTCAAATAGTGCACCGATAATCATGCCAATTGCGAATACTTTACCTAATGCTTTTAAGATATTCATTGGATTAAACAGACGTTTGAATCCCTGTATTAATGCATCACCAAGGAAACTCATAATAGTGTCCATTAAGCCACCACCAGATGCTTTAGTTTCCTCTGGTTTTTTATCAGAACCTTTTTTATTGGCGCCACCAGTATTTTCAGCAATTTGTTTAAGAATATCTAATTGTTCTTCTTCCATTTTCTTATTTTCTTCAGCAACTTCAGCCCCTTGTGTTGCTTCAGCAGCAGTAGCTGTTGGAGTTTTACCAAGTTCAGGAGCAGCTGACATAGGGACAATATTAGACATTGTCTTTGCTTCAACTGGAGCAGTTTTCGCAACAGCAACTTTGGCTTTATCTGTATTTGTTGCTGCAGTAGGAACTAGGTTACGATTTACTGGAGTTGGGCTATGTATATCTGTTGCTCTTTGGTATTTGCCGAACTCATCAGCATTTGCTTGTCTATCTTCCATAAGTTTAGCAAACTCTGGACTAACTTTCTTTAGGTGTTCTTCATCATCTACACCAGCTTTGGCTTTATGTTTAGCAATTGCAGCTTCAGTTTTCTTTGTCGCTTTAGATGCTTTGGCAGCACCCTCGTAATCTTTCTTGAGTTCTTTTGTAGAAGCAGTACTACCCAATGCTCTTTGTTGCTCAACAAATTTATCACGTTCTAGTGTTTTATTAAAAATACCACCAACATTAAGTGCGCCAAGCATAGTCTTCTTAAGACCAGCTGCTGAACCAAACTTCTCTTTGAAACCTTCTTTCTTTTCTTTCATTCGTTCACCGAATGTTAAAAAGGTCTTCATACCTTTCGCCATTTCAGCGATATTCTTGGCTTCTTTGTCCCATTCTTTTTGGAAATCTTCTTGAAGTTTCCATGAACGACGGCTACCTTTGAATTGTTCTTTGGCAACCTTTAGCATTTCTTCTTGAATCTTAGAATAATCTACTTTAGCAACAACAGGTCCAGGAGTTTCTGCTTTCTTAACCTCTCTCGATAAATCTAACAATGTTTTAATAGAGGTAAGTTCACCAACAGTAGCAGCTTGAAGATCAAGTAATTGTTTAAACTCAGATGAAGAAATGCCACCATTAACTTCTACTGTCGTAGAACTGGTAACATTAACTACTGGTGGTTTTGCTCTATTATTTCTTTTTGCCATTTTAGTTATCTCTTGTTTGCTTCTATTCGTTGTTTTTCTTCTTCTAAATACTGAATCAACATAGCAACGTACACTTCTCGCTCAAACGGTATCATATCTTCAATCTCTGCCAGAGAGTATTTGTGGTACTGCATCAAAGCGAAGTTTAGTTTATAATAGTTCGCCAAGTTTTCATGACAGAGATTCATTAAAAAAAACTTTGCATACCCTCCAAGGTTTTCTTATGATGTAGATTGCAAATTGGACAATCATACTCTACATCCTTTTTAATCCTTGGTAATGTAGCAAAGAAGTTTTGAACCTTAACAAACTGCTCAGAGTTTAGATTATAAAGGAAGTCAAGAAGTTCTTGTTTCTTTTGTTCTTTTGCATAATGAATCTTATCGCCTTC
>Ga0214921_10004111_pt1 | contig 21742 bp, 26 predicted proteins | sample LL1505_MetaG_FD_177992 | JGI IMG/M metagenome (GOLD analysis project Ga0214921, IMG submission 177992) | Freshwater microbial communities from Lake Lanier, Atlanta, Georgia, United States - LL-1505 | ecosystem: Environmental > Aquatic > Freshwater > Lake | place: USA: Georgia | collected... | reverse complement strand
TATTCTGTTTTATAATACATATTCTGTTTTATAATACATATTCTGTTCTTATATAAAAGAGAATACATATTCTGTACATAATTATATTCTCTTATATAGAAGACATAATTATATACAGTCAATAACCATCTTTAAACCACCCTGATCCCTTTAAAGAGAAACTAGATGGTTTAAGTGTTTTATAAACTTCACCATCACATTTACTGTCTTTATCTAAGTCAATACATTTAGTAGGTGGATAATCAGATAAACCTACTCTTAAAGTTTGTTCTTTATTACATTTTTTACATTTATAAGTATAAATGGGCATAGATAACTCCTGTGTTATATGGTATAAAGAACTATACCATAAAGAAAGAGAATTTATGTTTATAGATAATGAAGAATTACTTAATTCGGTGAAAGAATCAGCTATCTCTACTTATGTAGAGACTTTAAATAAATTAAAAGATATATGGAAGGTAACAACCATTCCACATGAAGTAAGAATGCCTGTTTTATTTATCCCTTGTTTATTTAATGGGTTTAAATTTGAAGAGGGTGTAATATCTTTTATCTTTGAAGCACCTATAATTTTAAATGTAGAAGGTGATCTAACAGATGAGTGTTATAAAGAAGTCTATGAATATATAGAATCAAACCCTAAGACTATGTGTTATGGTCTGTTAATAGAAGATAACAGTGGTGTATTTTATATAGAGTTTGAAGATGTAAGAGAATGTACTAAAATAGAATGTAATAAGAATGAAGAAGGAATATTAGTTTGTGGAGATAGAGAAAAGAGTATAAGGATACCTATACTTAGTTTTCATTCTGATTCTTTTTCTCCAAACTAATTCTTAGAGAGATAAAAGAATCAAGATCAGAGATAATTCGTTTAAGATCTGAAATATCTTCATTCTCTCTTGAGAGCTTAGATTGTAAATCCCTTAATATAGATTTAGCATTATTAAGAGATAACATGGTATTGCGATAAAATCTTTTCTTTCTAATATCTTCCATTTTTAAAGACTCCTTGTATATTTATTCTATAATATACAATGAAACAAGGAGTTAAAACAATGATGAGTACTGATTTATCAGAATTATTTGCTAAAGGGACTTTAGCATGGGCTACATTCACAGCTAAAAGTTTTTTACAAACATGGAATCATACCGTAGGATGGTCTCCTGACACATCTATCCCTACACATATAATTCTCTTTAAAGGTGATGATTTTCATACCGCTAGTCCTGAACATCCCTACTTTTTAGATTTTAGAGGAGGTAGCTTAACTGAAGATTTAATTGAAGAAGACTTTGTACCTAAAGAAGCATGGAGAGATGTAATTAAATCTCTTTTAAGAAAAGAAAAAGCCATAGGATTTGTATTAATAGCAGAAACACAATACGAAGGTAAGAATGCTTTATTATTATCCTATGAGGGTAAAGGGGGACATAAATATGCAAGTTTAATTTCTTTTACTTTAGAAGAAGATGAACTTGTATTTGAAGACCCTACATATATGAATTTAGATAATAGGAATGTAAAACTAGGTACATCTTTAAATGATGTTTTTGAAGAAGAAGATATACTAAATTAATTAAGTATTTATAGAAACCTCTCATAGTATATGTCTATTAAAAAATAGAGAGGTTATTCAAATGTTCTTTTTAGAAGCATCAACAAGAGACGATAGACCAGCAGAATTTGCTGCTTGGGCAATTATGAGATGTACTACAAATCCTTCAAACAGACCTTATTCCGAAGAAGAATTTGTACAACGATTAACTGAAGCAGGTGTTCCATATACAGACCCTAATGCAGCAGACCCTTCAGTACCTAAAACATCTTTAGGTAAAGAATTAGAAGTAGGTGAATTGGTTTTCGTGGATAGTAATAATTGCACTAATGAAGCTAATAAAGTAAATTGTAAAGAACTTCATAATCAAGTTCTTGTTATTTCTAAGATAGATAAAACACCATCTAGTTGTATTATCTCTGTTAGAAAAATGAGTAAGTTTGGTAATCCTTATGGTGCTAGATATGCTTTTTCAGGTGCTAGAGATAACACAGCTAAAGCAGGTAAAGAAACAGGTTTATATAGATATGCTAAAAGTAGAGAAGAAAGTGTATCTGTTAAACATCGAGTAGAATTTAGTGCACCTGTAGTATTAGAATTTGTTTATTCCTCTAAAAAAGGAACTGCACCACAACCACAATATAGACAAGATATGGCTTCTTCATATGCTCGTAAAGCCTTAGCTGAATCTATTAAAAGAAGTGGTGATATTGAAATTGATACCTTAGTGGACAATGTAAGTGATTTTGCTTATAGATATAACAAAGGTATTTGTATAGGTTTCACTAAGAATAAAAAAGGTGAAGTTTATGCTAAGTTTAAATTATCTACAAGAACATTTAGTCGTGGTGATCAAGGTGCTTGGTATACCGTAAATGTAAATGTAGGTGATTTATTCTATATGGGTAAAGAGGGTGAAAGACCAAGTAATTGGAGAACAGAATTAGTAAAAATGATGTTACCCTCTACACCTGAAGCCCCTGTTGCTAAACCTAGAGCTAGAAGAATGACTAAACAACAAATTAATGAAGTTATAGATCAAAAAGCTAGACCAGGTGTAGTCCCTAAACAAGACATTAGAGAAATTGTTTTTACACCCACTAAATCATGGGCTAAAAAACATAATGTAACCCCTGGGACAGAGATTGTTTTTACACCTGAAGACTTTGCTTTTCTTTCAGGTAATAAAAGGAGACGATAAAATGAATAGAAGTGCATCTTTAAAAAGAAGAATTGCTAATCTTGAAGCACAAATTGCTGAAGCTGAAGAACTTTTAGCTACACAAAATACCGAACATCAAGCTCACAATATGTTTGACGAATTTGACACAAATTTAGATAGTCTTATTGACGATTCTGAATGGGGTGGTTCTCAACCTGTATTTGATGCTCTTGATTTTGACCAAAATGAATATCTTGATCCAAGCGAAATTGAAATGGGTTTTGGTTCAAGTTTCAGTAAATTAGCTAATGCTAATAGATTTAAAGGTTTTGCTCGTAAAAAATTAGCTCATACTATGTTTGAAGAATTTGACACCAACTTAGATGGTGTTATTGATCAATCTGAATGGGGTGGTTCACCTGAAGCCTTTAATGCTCTCGATTTAGATGGAGATAGTATGTTATCTCTTGATGAAATCAATATGGGTGTAGGTGGTACTTTTGGTAAATTAGCTTCTTCTCGTAAAAGAGCTTCTTCTCGTAAAAGAGCTTCAGATAGATATTTATCTTCAGAAGAAATTGCCAATATCTTAGGTGGCAAAGTTATTTCTAAGGGTAGAAGATAATTTAATTGTATTATATCCCTAAAGGATATAAACAACATGAAAGAATCATTACTTAAAATTCGTATAGAACAATGTAATTTACTAGCTCAAGCTAGTCCATGTAATCGTAGAAAAGTTTCAGCTTTAATACTTGACCCTATCACCAATTCTATTATCTCCGATGGATTTAATGGTAGTCCTAGAAAATCACAAGGGGTTTTATGTGGTGGAGATGTATGTTTAAGAGATAAACAAGAAGTTAAATCAGGTACACAAAATGATGTAGGGTGTCATCATGCTGAAATGAATGCGATATTAAATGCTTGTCGAGTAGGACAAGCAACACAAGGTAAAGTCCTTATCGTAAACTGTGATCCTTGTTTAATGTGTGCTAAAGCCATACACCATGCAGGGATAACAAAAGTATATTGTCCCTTAGATATGGGAGGAGTACATAATCAAGGAATAGGGTATCTTTTAGAGAATAAGATAGAATTAGAGAAGATTTAGTTTTGATAAATAGTTTATAAACTTCTTTATAGATAATAGACTTAAAGGAGTTATACCAAATGAGAAAGTTTTCTTCATTAAAACCATATAAACCAGCTTCAAGTAGAATTGCTGGTGGTGTTAAAAAAATGATTATGGATATTATGATGGATGCTACCGACCACTTAGTAGCTATTAATCCTGTAGCTGAAGATATTACAGATCAAATTTTTGATCTTTCTATGTACGATGCTGAAGGCAATATGGATGAGATGTTTGATCTTATTGATAGTCTACCTGTTTCTATGTCAGATAGATTACAAATGAAAGCTGTTATTAAACAAGCTATCGGTAAACTTACAGGTTCTAAATTTGCAAGTAATAAACAATCATTCCAAAGTACTTCATCTTTCTATAAAACACAACCAGGTTCTGATTTTGATTTATATGAAGGTGATCTATATGCTGAAGATCTCGAATCCTTCGATGAATTATCAGGTGATGATTACTTATATAATAATGATGGTGGTCTTTATGATGGTTTTTCATCAGATGAAGATGATTTCAGTTCCGAAATGATGGCAGATGAATTATATGCAGGTCGTAAATGGAGAGGTGAAAAAGGTAATAAATATGATAAGCCACCTGCATTAGATAATACAGGCTGTTATAGCAAAGAAGATTGGAAAGCTAAAGGAAATAAAGGTAAAGGCACTTGTTATAGACTCCATAATGAATATGGTTCAGCAAATGCGGGTGATAATGGTTCTAAAGAAAGAGCTGAATATAATAAGAGATGGAGAAAAGAATGGGCAGATAGTAAATCCAAAGAAAGAAAAGGCCCTCTTCCTGGTAGTAAGAGATGGAAATAAAATAATATCATAAAGTATTTATACTCATACCTTATTAAGTATATATTTAAAAATAAGGTTATTACAATATGAGCTACACTCCTAAAAAAATGAGAAAAACAGCTGGTGAAGTTCGTTTTATCAAAGATAATAATAATGACGGAAGTCAATGGGGTTGGAGTGGGATGCCCCCAAGCCAACGAACTCTCATTGAAGAACATGATTTTAATTATAGAGCAAGTAAAGACCTAGCTAAAGTCCTAAGAGCTACTTTATCTTCTCTTGGTCATGCTATGTCAGCTTATACTACTTTCACTAAATTAAAATCTCGTGATGTTTCTCCTGATGGTAGTCTTGGAGGTAAAGGCTATATTCAAGAAATTAAACATATGAGAAAACAATATATGAATATAGTAGAAGCATTGTCTGCTATGACTGATACTCTATATGATGAAATTAAAGCTCCCCATTGGTCTCAAAAATCTCGTGATACTGAAACTATCGTAGAACAAGCAGAAGCGATTAAAGAAGATCCTGAACAATGGGCAGATGAACAAAATGAACAAATGGATGATGTTGCTGAAATACAAAATCATGTAGGTGATCCTGATACTCAACCATTACCTCCTAAAATAGAATGGAAATGGAATGAGACTACAAATAAAGCAGTTCCTATTATATCAGAAAAACCTACTATGAAAAGAACAGCTAGTTTAAGAAGAAACAGAAGGACTTGGTACTAAAATGATAAAGAAATCTAAATTTGCTCCTGAACATAAAGATGTTAGTCGTGTTCCTAATGGAGGTTATACTTTAACAAGTGGTTCTAACTATATGCTCGATGGCTTTCAATTTGATACCGAATATAATGGTGGTGTCCTAGAAAAAGCTCGTCTTCCCGAAGCTAAAGGTTTATCTTCTCTACCATCAGGTATGATCCCTATGGATTCACCTTTATTCTCCGATATTCCTAGTCATACTGATGAAGAAGGCGGTGTACATTTAGGTGATTTTATGAAAGAAGCTACTGACCAATATGTTCCTATTGTAGATCATTCTTGGTTAGCTCAAGAATCTAAAGAAGATTTAAGTGGTTCTAGATCTAAAAAAGACATCTATGAACAAATGGATGAGGGTTTCTATTCCGATAGTAACCTTAAAGAATTAGAATCAGCATGGGGGTCTAGTACTACAGGTTTAGATTTAGTTCCTAATGAAAATAGAAAACATCCTAAATATACTAACCCTGAAAGAGATATTGATAGTTTACCTGGTGATGATTATAGAGCTAATGTAGAAAAAGCTATGAGAAGATCAGCTTATGGTGAACCCTTAAAGAATATCTTAACTGACCTTAAATCTGAGATGGGGGGTAGATATAGAGAATCCATAGGTGATAAAATAGCTAGTGAACATGGTTTACATGGTAAAGTCTATATTAGAGAAGAAGCCTTCCCAGGTCTATTTAATGGTAAATGGGATAGTGTTATTAAAAAGAGATGTGCTTCTGCAATGTATATTATTCCTAATGCACAAGATTGTGCTTATGACTACCACCAAAATCGTATGGTGGTTAATAGTATAAATTGGAAGAAAGCATTTAATACCTATGCACCTAAATTAAAAACAATAGGTGTTAAATTAGGTTCAGGTGAGAATTATAAACAAAGACTAAAACAAGCCTTTTTAGCTACACCACCTGCACCTATTGCTCCTGAAACTTGGTACGAATATCAAGAAGATTTAACTAAGAGATATACTACTGAAGAAGCACAAGAACAACTTGAAGATTATATTCCTGAAGAAGAAACTTATGAATCTTTAGAAGAAAAAGAAGCTAGATTATTACTTGCTAAATTAGAAACCACAGCTACTCAAATTGTTAAAGCAGGTCTTTTAAATAAAAAAGAAGCTAGTCAAATTCTAAATAGTAAATACTCCACCTTTAAAAAGATGAATCTTTTATTTAAGTCCGCTTCTACATCAAATATAAAAGAGTCCGATTATCAAGGTGCAGGTGTTGGTGTGATTACTATGAGTACTAAGATCGCTAGAGATTTTAGTGATGTAAAAATAGATACACCTGAACATAGAGAACTAAAAAGAAGAATGGCTAATGCTGATGTTAAAATACAAAAGCTAATAGCATCAGGTCTTATTAGTGAAAAGAAAGCTAATAAGATCGCTTGTGGGTGTAGTTCATCTCAACCTGAAGATAAAGTTCAAGCTATATTATCACATATAGCAGATAACAATATGACTAAGGCTACTTATGATGGACAAAAATGGGAAAAAGCAAATGAATTAAAAGTCCATGATAATGACTTCACTGCTACAGATAAAGAAATTGAAAGTAGATTAAGTTTAACTTTAGAAAAATATGCCGCTAAAAAGAACTTAGAAAATATACAATCTCTTATCAGTGCAGGTGTTATCTCTGAGAAACAAGCATATAAATTTGCTTCTCAAGGTAAAACACCACAAGAAATGTATTTATCTGTATTGAAAGAAGCTAAAACTCTTTATTCTAATCCTATCTATACTCAGAATAATCTCTTATCTGAACCTAATAATAACTTCGGTAAATTTGATAGTAAAGAACAAAGACTTGCTTCTGTTCATGTAAAAGCTATTGAATCTAAGATTAATAAACTTATACAAGCCAATCTTATTACTATAGGTGAAGTAAATAGTCTTAAAGCAACTGACCCTAATAAGAAATTAGCTAAAGTCTTAAATGCTATTGAAAATAAAGTAGCTGTCCAAACTCACACCTATAGTGATACACCTTATACTCAACATATTATTAGAGATAAGAAACCAAGAACTCTTTTAGCTAGTGCCGAATCCGTTGAAAAATGGGTAAGACAAAAAATGGCTGAAGGTAATATGGGGAGAGATTTAGATACTTTATTACAGACCAAGTATGCTAATGAAGTATTAGACCATTACGGTGAAAAGATAGGTAGTTTAAGAAAAGCACATGAAGGTTTATCAGGTCAAGTATATGTAGATGCTAAGGCATATGATACACCTAATGGTGTTACAGGTTGTGATCAAGGTGCATTACAACATAGAGCAAATACAATACCTGCAGTATTAGAAATGGACAAGTGTTCTTCATGTGTATATAAAAATGCAGATGATGTATGTCAAAAGTACAATAAACCTGTTGTAGCTAGTGTTCAATTACTAGGTATAGATAATCCTAGAAAGTATCAAAAAGAATCAATAAGATTAGCTAATAGTAGTGATTCAGAAAGAACAGCTAGTTTATTTGCTAATAATTATGATCAAAATGAATTTTCATTAACTACTAATGAAGAATTAGAGATAGATGATGAACAAACACCACAAGCACTTGCCGATGTTCTATTCGGTGGATTTGAGGTTTAATTACCATGTTGCCTACATTACATAAGAAACCATCAGCTTCTCAACCTTTTAATTTATTAGTAGGTCACTTAGCTAAATCCTCTGACCCATCTAAAGGTTATAATAGTGAAAAACTAAGATATGGTTTTAAAACACAATTATTCACCACACCTAGAGGTAATGGGTTATATGCTAATTTTGATAACTATAACCCCACTGTTATCATTAAAGTAAATTCTAATGCTTATGCTAATCACCTATTAGATGATGCAGGTGCACCTTTACCTGGTGGGACACCTATTGCTCCTGAATATGAACCTGATATCTTTCAAATCTTTAGTGATAATATTAATGAAATGGAATTATTAGCTTCACTTGAAGTAGGTAGTGCTTTTGGTAGAGATCAAGGTAATGGTTTTGGTAATGCTTCAGATATAGCAAGTTCTTTAGCAGCCGCTATTAATGATGTCGAAATGAACTTATCTGCTGAAGTTGACCCTGATGATGACACTCAAGTTAAAGTCACTTCTTATAGTGTTATAGATGACATCTTCATTCAAGTCTCATCTTTTACTTATGATATATGGGGTGGAGATTCACCCTTTATTATAAAAGACAGTGATGGGAATATATTATTTGATGGGACAGCTGATAAACTCTTAGGTAAAAAAGTCATTATTAAAGATAATGGTGTAAGTCCTATGGTGTCTTTAAATACTGAAATCCTAGCTAATGAGTTCGGTAATTTCTTAAAAGAAAAATTAAACTTCCCTATCACTAAAGCTAAAACATCTTTAACTAAAATCCATTATGCTTACTTGTATAATAATGAGATCGTTATATCTTATGACCCCTCTGCTAATACAGATGGTGCTAAATTTCATATCACTATTGAAAATTTAACCAATAACAATACAGATGATATGAGATTTACAGGTTCTAATAAATATGATAATAATGGTAATTTACTTTACACCTTTGGTACTTTAGAAGGTAATAAGAATACTATTAAAACTTTTGTAAATACCTTTTTAGTGGCTGAAGGATATGACCCAGTATAAAAACAAAGGTTTTTTATTATGTTTGATTCAAGTGTATCAAGAGTACAAGTTGTAGATGAAATAGGTAAAACAGTATGGAGAAAACCATCTGAAATTAGAGATACTGACACTATTAAGATCAATCCTCAAACAGGTGCACCTATTGTTATGTCAGGTTTACCAGGTAGACCAGGTTCTAATGAAATCACCCTTACTAATCCCTATGCTGGTCCACCAGCTCATTATCAAACAGGTGGGCCTGTGGGTAATTCTGCTATTCAAGATTTGAATAAAAGAAGAAAAGAGATTATGGAGGAAGATAAGGTTTTAGATCAGACCTTAAAGAACTCAGACTCAGGTGGTGTTTTAGATGCTGTTCTTGAAGGTCTTGCTGAAGAAGCTGCTTCTCTTAAATTTGAAAGAGCTGAAGCTGAAAGAAAAGGTGAGAATACTAGTCAATTATCTATTCGTAGAATTTCTGCCCTTAAAGCCGTAGGTGATACTTGGTTAAAGAAGAAAGAAGTCTTATCAGGGCAGTCTGTGGATTTAGATTCTAAAGCTTTTAAAATCATATTCGGCTTTATAGCTGAGACTTTTAGAAAGGCTTGTGATGAAGCTAAAGTAAGACCTGAAATGTCGGAATCTGTTTTTGCTAACTTTGGTAAAATGGTAGATGGTGATGAATGGTTAAAAGAAGCTAAAGCAAGAATGGAAAAAGGTGAATAATGAAATCATTAATAGCAAAACTACCTAAAAAATATCAATGGTCTATACATAATATTATCGCTCACCCTATAAGTGAAGTGTTTCATATATTAGGTTTTGACACATTATCTCAAAAACTACATGATATAACATTGCCACCTGAAGAATAATTACTATAATCTCCTTATCATACATAAAGGAGATAACTTATATGATACTAGGACTCGACCCATCTTTAAGAGCTTTTGGATGGACTTTAATTGATGAAAATTTATCTATTGTAGATAAAGGTTTATTCTCTACTGAAGCTGATATTATCTTTGTAGATAGATATATTTACCTTAGAGAAGAACTAAGAAAACTTATACAAGAATGTAAAAAGAAAACAGAGAGATTACAAGTAGGTATAGAATCACCTATCTTTAATGATTTATATAGTGAAGGGATGTATGGTTTATTCTTATATAGCAATGAAGCACTTAAACTAGAAAAGATGGATGTGGTGTTTTTAACACCTAATCAAGTTAAATCTCATGCTCATGAATTTTTACAGAGACCTAAAGGTTGGAAGATGCAAAAGGCTGATATGGTGGAAGCCTGTAAGAAAGCTAATCCTCATGTTAAATCTATAAACCACCACCAATCTGATGCTTATTGGGTGGGTAGAATAGCTAGTAGGTTTTGGGATGTTATGGATGAGAGAATAGATATAAGTGAATTGACGGAGTTAGAAAAGAAACAATTTACAGATGTGGATTTATATTTAAAGGGAGCTAAGGAGGGGAGAGTAAAGAGAACAGGTATCTCACATAAAGAAGATGATAGATGGTTTAGGTGGAGCAATAAGTGATTTATAAATAGGTCTCTTTGTAGGTTTATATTTAACATATAAGGAGAATTAATAATGTTTTTTCAAGATAATCGTTTTGGGTGGAGAAGAGCTTCAAATGCAGATGCTCTTTTAGAGCAAGAATTTAATTTGTTTAAGAAACAAGTAGCTACTGCATTGGATGAATATTTCAGTACTCAAGGCAAAGTGGATTCTTTTGATTATGGTATTAGTAAGAATATGTCTGGTAAGTCCATTGGTCGAGTAACTTTAGAATATACTCCATATGTAGGTCAAGGTGAATTATTTGTATCTGCTTCGATGACAGTTCAACCAGGTGACACGATTGAGGGCTCTATTCGTATAACTTATGGAAAGATGGACCCTAAGTTTGACCCTTATCAAGAGTCAGTAAAAACCGCAATGTCTTTTCTATATATGATATTAATGGGATCACCAAAAGGAATAGATACACAAGAACAGCTATATTTTTATTTTAAAAACTTTACTAGTATTCATGAAAATTTAAAACCAGATGCTAAACCGATATCAAGAAAGCCTGTTGTCAAGACACCTAAACAAACCCCTATTTTAGAAACTGAAACAGCAACTCCTGTAAGAAGTAAATTTACTGGTTTTAAACCTGAAAGAAAAAGGGAAGTAAAAGTACTTGACCCTAACGAAACTCAATACTTGACTAAAGCTATGGTAAACAAATTCCCTAAGGAAGTAGACCTTACAGGGTTTTATGATGAGATAGTAGGACTACCCTATTACACATCTGAGTTTTCACAGAATGGTATTTCTTTACAAGATGCTATTAAAAGAGCAATTCCTAATAAAATCATCAACAGAGGTACTAACATTAGATATGGATTAAAGTCTTATGTGAAAGATAATATTATAGCTGCTTTTTCTGAAGTTATAGGTGAGTTAGGTGGTGATCTTGGACATGAAACTTTAACACAAGCATCTAATGAAGAGATTTGGGTATCAGCTAAATCAGCGGTATCCTCCGTTTCATTATACTATACCTTTTATAATATGAAATTAACAGTTCTTAGATCACCTGGTGACAATGCTCGTTGGAATAAAGTTAAAATTAGAAATGAAGATATAGCTAGTGGTTTTCAAGAGATACCTGTAGATTTTAGCTGGACTAAATCGGATTATATTAAACAGATTAAATCTAATAAATCAATGATTAATCTTTTAAACCAAATTGTTAATAAAGTCCCATCTCCCAAAGCTATTCTTAAAGCTAAACCTCCTGTAATTCAAGAACCTGTAATCCTACCACCTATTAAATCACCTAGAGGGAGAAAACCTATAATCCAAGCTCCTGTAGTTCAAACACCTATTAAATCACCTAGAGGTAAGAAACCTGTAGTTATAGAGCCTACTTTATCTCCTGTTAAACCTATACCTGGAAGATCAAAAGTAGCACCACCTGTTAAATCTTCTCCTACTTCTCAATATGCCATTAGAGCCTTTGAACTACTTAATGCTGACTTAGAATTGTCTAATTTATCACCTCAAGAAGTCTATATTGTTATTAATGCTATAAAACCTATAACAGATAAAATGTCAGGTGCTTCTGCTAAACCCTCACCTACCTTATCCAATTTAGCTATCAATAAAATCATCAATATGATGAAAACTTTAAATGAGATGTATGATTTAGGTGATTTAAGTCCTACTGAAGCAGATGAAGTACTAGGTATGTTAAAACCCTTAATGGATAAAGTTCCTAATTTATCTTTTAAAAAGAAAGCATTTTGGTTCTAATTTAATATAATATGCTATTGGAAATCCCAAACTCTTATAGGAGCTACCAATGGCGAAAGCTAATTTACAAAAAATCCAAGAGGAACTTAAAAAATCTCTTAAAGAAGATTTTGTCGTTAAACTCGATACTAACTCTATCTCTAAAACTACACCACATATCCCCACAGGTTCTCTTGCTTTAGATTATCTCATCGGTGGTAAAGAAAATGCTAATGGTGTTAAACCATGTCCAGGTATTCCTCGTGGTCGTATTACTAACATCTATGGTAATCCAGGTGCTGGTAAAACTACTATCGCTTTACAAACAGCCGCACAAACTTGTATGGCTGGTGGCACTGTTCTTTACATCGACTGGGAAAATGAAGTTGAACCTAAATATGCAGCCGAACTAGGTGTGCCTATTTCTGACCCAAGTAAATTCATGCTCGTTCAACCTGACACCCTCGAAAATGGCTTAAAGTTTATGGCTATGGCTGCTAAAGAAGGTGTTGACCTTATTGTGATTGACTCTGTTGGTGCTGGTGTTCCTCAAGCTATGTTTGAAAAGAACGAAGGCGAAGCTCCTGCTGTCGGTCTAAATGCTAGAACTTGGTCTGTTTATTTACCTAAACTCAAAGGTCTCATCGCTAAACACAATACTGCTGTTATCGGCATTTCTCAGTTAAGAGATGCTATCGGTGGTATGCCATCTTTCTCAGGACCTAAAACTCTTGCTCAAGGTGGTAAAGCATGGCAATATTACTCTTCTTTACAGATTAAATTATCTGTTGTTCAAAAAGAAAAGGGTAAAGAATGGGATGCCTTACAAGGTAAATCTATTGAAACCGTTACAGGTGCAGTAGTGAGAGCTCACTTAGATAAATGTAAGGTATCTGATAGTGTTCACCATGAAGCTGATTTTTACCTTATGAGTGGTAAGGGTGTAGATAATGAGAGAACAGTAATTGAACTTGCTATCGCTAATGGTGTTATAGCTAAAAAGGGTGCATGGTTCTCATGGATGGGCCCGAAGGGTGAAATTCGTGGTCAAGGTTTACAAACCTTTAGAGATAACCTAGCATCTACCGAAGGTGCTTTAATGTTCTTATTCAATCAAGTCAAAGATAGTTTAAGTGGTGCTAAGGGTGGAGATAGTGCAACACCTGCTAAACCTATTGTATCTAAGGGAACTGAGTCTGCTGATTTAGATGATTTATTCTCAGATGTTGAAGAACTTGCTGAAGATTTTGGTGATGATATTTAATTACTAATATAATATAGTATATTCTCTTTGTCTTATTTAATAAGGATATACTACTAATGAAGATCAATGTTGAAAATTTTCAATCTATCAGTAAAGCACAAGTTGAAATTAAAGGTTTAACTATTATCACAGGTCAAAATAACACAGGTAAATCTGCTCTTGCTAGAGCTATCTCAGGTGTCTTTACTAACCCTAGAGGTAATAGCTTTGTCCGCATAGGAAATCCCGCCACCTCTGTCGAAATTGAATTTGATGATGGTAATACCATCAAATGGTCAAAAGGTAAAAATGTTAATGAATATGAGGTGAATGGTAAACTCATTCAAAAGGTAGGCACTGAAGTCCCTAATGAGGTATATCTCGCTAGTAAAGTTAAACCTGTTGAAGTAGATAATAAAGAAGTCTATCCTCAAATCGCTAAACAATTTCAACAAGTCTTTTTAATTGACTTGCCACCTTCTTCTCTCGCTAGTGCTTTATCTAATGTAGATATTATACAACAATTAGAAAAAGCATCTTCACTCGCTAGAACAGAGATTAAAGATTTAGGCACTCAAATTAAAACTAAAACTAATGATCTTAATGAAGCTAAAGACTATATTAAAAAATTTAATGGAGTGGACGATATAGAAAAACAACTTGTTCTCATAGACCAATTAGAAAACAGACTTAAACAAAAAGATGAGAATATCTCCATCCTAGAACAAGAATTAAAACATAGAAATACTTTAAAATCTCTTATAGATAATTTATCTGAGGTCTTAAACATAGACATTAAAACAGATCATAATGCTTTATCTGACCTAGAAAATCGTTATAATGCAGTAGATGCGGACCGTCTCAAAAGAAACACTTTAAACACTATTATTTCACATTTAGATGATGTATATGATGTAAATATCACTATTGACCCTTCTATTATTGAATATAAACATAACACCTTATCTAGTGTTTTAGATTTACAAGTGAAACAAGATAAATTGAAAAAGGTGTATGAGGTATTAAAAGATAGTGTCTATATAGAGAAAATAGAAACAGATCATATTCTTATAGAAGAAAAGACTAACACTTTAAACGATATAGTAGATTTACAAGAAAGACAACTTAAAGCATATAAGTTATATCAATCTTTAAAGGGTGTGAGAAATGTTAATTTTAGTATAGATGTAAATAGAATAGAATCTTTAGAAGAGGTGATAAAGTTAAAGAGAAATAGAATGAGATTAAAGTTAGCGATATATATTTTAGAGGGTGGTTTAGAAACTTTACCTGAGATTAGAAATCTTAGAATAGATAATAGAATAGAAGAACTAGATATCTTAAAAGAGAACAAGAATAAACTTGAATCGGCAATAGGTATAATTAATAATGAATTGGTAAAAGTAAACAAAGAACTTGAAGAATTACATATAGGTGATATATGTCCTTTATGTAATCAAGGTGTCTGTAAGTAGGTGAATATGTTATTTTGGTTTGGTAACACATCAAACGATATAAGTTCTAATCAAACATTTTTATATTTAAAATCTAGTGTATCTTCTCGTTTAGCAGGTGTCCCTATATATGAAGATAATTTTAGAAGAGCAATAAGTTTATATGTCGCTAGGAATAGAAGAGTAATTATAGATAATTTTGGAATACATGAAGATGTATATTTAGCACCTAAGGTGAGTAAGTAAAATGATTTGTTATATACATAGTAATAGTAATGATGTACAATTTAATCAGACCCATGTATGGATTATGAGTAATAAATATCAAGGAAAAAATACGGGACCACATGGGTTTTATATAACAAAAAATAATATAAGAAGAGCTATGGCATATTACAATGCTAGAGCTTTAATAAAATCAAGTTGGGTTTATACAAATAATGTATATTTACCACCTTCCTAATAAGGAAAACATAAAATGATCTGTTGGTTTCACTCTCATGGAAATTCTGTTAGATATAATAAAGAAGTAATGTTCCTTATCAATAATTATCATGGTGCAGGTTTTCATATATATGAGAACACTTATAGGAATAGTATTTCTTTTTTTGTAAGTAGAGCTTTAGTGCAACCTAATGGTAAAAATTGGTTTCAAGATTCAGATAGATACCTAGCACCTAAAGTGAGTAAATAAATGATCTGTTGGTTTGAAAATAGTGGTAATGACACATCTAGTATAGATACTTATGTATTCTTATTATCTAGTGTATCGAGTAGAAAAAGAGGTATCTTTACTCACCCTTTTAATTTTAGAAGATCACTATCTCTCTATATGGCTAGAAATAGAGATATTATATCCCCTACAGATTTTCGTATACATAATAATGTATACCTAGCACCTAAGGTGAATAAGTAAAATGATATGTTGGTTTGAAAATCATGGGAACGATGTTTCTAATATCAACACTTATGTCTTTATCACCTCTACTATATCTAGTAGACACTCAGGTTTCTATTCTCAAAAAAGTAATTTTAGAAGAGCAATAGGTTTATATATAGCTAGAAATAGAGATATAATCCCCCCCACTAATTACACCTTACATAATAATGTATACCTAGCACCGAATAGAACATTAAGGTTAGATGAACATCTGTTGTAATAAACCTTGTTTGTAATTTTCAGTGTTTTCTATTTGGCTGGTTAGTAGGGCGATTTTTTCATCTATGGTGGTTAAGAAACTAGCGATTTTTTGTTGTTCTTCTAGGGTAGGGATAAAAACTTTGTGATTTTTTATATTTGATGTAATTTGAGGTTGTCCTGATCCTGTAATTAGATAATTAAAATTAGTATTAGATAATTGATAGTATATAAATTTCTTTTCACATTGGAGTGTTTCATCCATGTTTATTACCATAGCATTACCTGTAATCCATGATTTATATCTTGTAAAATGTACATTACCACAACTACCTCGACAAGATACAATTACTTGTTTTTGTTCATGGTTATATTGATTATACCTACCAATAACTCCATTCGCTCCATAAACAAGATAAAGACCATTAGAAACAAATTGAGATTGTGATATTGTTTTTGATTGATATATTTTTGCTATATTACTCAATTCTGTTTCTTCCCACTTAGTAAAATTAGATCCATCATCTTTTTTAAACCTGATCTCTTGATTGAATATCTTCTCAACTACACCTTGTTTGTATTCCTTTAATAGCTTTTCTTTTTCTTTGAGAGCTTCTAATTTATCATCTATGGTTGTTAGGAAATTGGCGATTTTTTTTTGTTCGGCTAGGGTAGGGATATGAATGGGTATTGTTGAAAGATCAGATGTATTAATTGCTGGATAACTAGTGCCTGTACATCTAAGTAGCACTTGATCCACAAAAGAATTTGTATGTAATAGTTGATATAAGAATTGGGCACATTCCTTTGTTCGAAGTTGTGCATATCCTGTAGAAGCAACATAGTTTGATCCATTATTAAAAAAAAGATTGTTTTTTTGATAAGGTCTTACCATTTGAAACAAGATATCATTTGATTCTAGTATTCTTTGAGCTCTACTAGGTGCGTCATTTTTTTGAATATATTTTGAATGTTTAAGAATACCTTTCTCAACACATTCAAGATCAATATAAAAGAATCCATCAGGAATTCTCTTCTTTGTTGGTGGATTTATCATAGCAATCCCATCAAGTTTTTTATCCACCCAATTCCCCTTAAACTCCTTAAATCTTATTTTAGGAACTAAACTCATAACAATTAACCTCTTAAACTTTCATCTCAAAACGGCTTATCAATAGATAATTGGTTACTCACGATTAAACAATCCTTCTAGTAATCCTTGTTTCATTTTTCTTAATCGATTTTCTTTTTCTTTGAGAGCATCTAGTTTATCATCTATCTCACCTAAGAAACTAGCTATCTTTTTTTGTTCTTCTAGAGAGGGCAAATAAACTTTTATGTTGCTTATTTCTTGTTTTTGAATATTAGGCAATCCTGTTCCCACTCTTTTTCTCATAATTTCAGATTCAATTTTTTTTAAATAGTAAAATAGATAAAAAGTATCAACAGAATCTTTCTTTATTTGTAAAGTATAACAATGACCACTAGCCCAAAAATTTTGTTTAATTAAATTAACAAAACCACAAGAATTACCACCTTCACTTATTGTAATAGTATATGCTTCTGTATTATATTTGTTATAATATCCTGATGCCTCTATACCACCATTAATAACAGGATATGAGTATTCTAAACTTATCTCTGTAAGGTTATTTTTATTTACTTGTTTTCCTTTTACTATCTCACATAAATCGCTTAGATTTTTCTCCTCCCAATCAGGAAAACCACTACCATCTTCTTTTTTAAATCTTAAGGTCATGGAAGTAATCCTAGTTCTTCTAAAAATTTAGCAATCTTAACCTCATACTCTCCTATCTCTTTATTTAGGATTTGAATTTCTTCCCATGTTTTTTTTAAATCAATTTCTTCCTTTTCTTCAAAAGTTTCAACATACCTTTTTAGATTTAGGTTATATTCGTTTTCAATAATCTTATCTAACTCCACTACATACGAATAATATTGTTTTTCTATTCTTTCTTTATAGGTAGTAATAATATTATCAATTTGATCATCGAGTATTGTATTTTTCTTGTTTTCTTTTACTAAGTCTTTTGATGCATCTATAAAAAGAACTTTTTTATCTTCTCTATTCTTTTTTAAAACTAAAATACAAGTTTCAATAGATGTGTTCATAAAAATATTTGGTGGTAGCCCAATAACAGCATCTATATAGTTTTTATCTAAGAGATACTTTCTAATCTCCCCTTCAACCTTCGCTCTAAATAAAACACCATGTGGCAAAACAACAGCCATTGTACCATTTTCAGCTAAATGATATACCATGTGTTGAATGAAAGCAAAATCAGCTTTAGATTTAGGTGCTATTACACCATATTCAGTAAATCTAGGGTCTTTTAAAAATTTAGTATCTGCTGACCATACTACACTATAGGGAGGATTAGCAACGATTGCTTCAAAACGAAACTCTAAGTGTTTAGGATTTTCTAAAGTATCTCCATGTTTAATGTTAAAATTATGATAATGTACATTGTGCATTATCATATTCATTCTTGATAAATTGTATGTTGTATGATTGATTTCTTGTCCATAGAAATTTTCTACTTTAGTTTCTTTAGCAACACTTAAAAGTAAAGAACCCGAACCACAAGTAGGATCATAGACAGATTGTATTGTATCCTTACCTAAACATACAATTTTAGATACTATTTTAGATACTTGTTGAGGTGTGTAAAACTCACCAAATTTACCACCATTGAAATATTCATAAATATCACCTAAAACATCTTTATCAGGTGATGACAAATCTATACTATTTAGACTCTCTAAAATTTGAAAAAGAATTTTATCCTTCTCAGAACCTAATTTAGAAAACTCTAAATCTATATTATTGAATAATCCTATTTCTTCTTTGTCTGAAATATCTTTATCTATTTGACAAAAAATAGTTTGAATATCATTCAATATAGAAATACCTTTAGTACCCTTATTGACAATCTCACAAAATCTTTGATCTTGTTCTAAATAGAAACCTATCTCAAGAAGGGCATCTTCTTTATTCTCAAAATTTACCATCTTTTCTGAGGTATGCTTATAAAACAATAGAGCTAAAATAATATCTCTAATCTCATAATCAGATAAAGATTGTCTTACATTATATGCAATATCTAAAAGATCTTTCACATTCAGTGTTTTAACGATAGGTGTTTCTTCTATATCAAATAAAGTATTTTGAATCATTTAAAAATCCATTGTAAAAGGGTTTTTAATATATTATACAAAGAGATAAACAAAAAAATTAAAATAAAGTCTCTTGCTGATATTTAGGAGTAATTACTTCTTTCTTTACAGATGAACCATCACCTATATACTCATGTGAATAACATAATCTCTTAGAATGACTAAGATAATGTCTAGCACTAAATTTATATTTACCTGTATCCGTAATTTTCTCTGCCATACTAGTATAGTCTTTTTCTCTATTTACTAAATTAGTACTCGTAGGCTTCCATAAAGGAGAATTATTCCTATGTTCACCTAATTTAGGATGTGCTGTTTTAGAAAAATACCTACACCCTTTATCTATAAACATTTGAGCTACCGCTTCTGATAATCTAGTTCCTAATCCTAAACCTTGATAGTCAGGTAGAATAACAGTCCTATGCCCTCTCCAAGCATTTTTAGTATCTCGCCCAGGATTTGCTAAGGATGAGGTAAATCCACAGATATTGTCTTTATCATTAAGCATTAGCCAACAATAAGCTCCTGCATTAATGTCTGCACTTAAATAATGATGCTTTTTGAAAATATCCCATGCCTTTGTTGAACAAGGTATAATCCTATATGTAGAAGGTAATCTCTTTGTTCTTCCTACAGTAATTGTCTTAGTATTGGTGTTGATAACCCAATCAGGCTCAATCCATTCTATAATGTCTTCATGACATGATGCTAAAACAACATTTTTAACTCCTAGCTTGTCTATAGTATTTCTTAACCCTATACTAATAGACTTAGCCAAATCTCTATTACAGACACTTGTAAATTCATCTATAACACAACCGTCTTGTAAAGACACTGCTATATCTGCTCTATGTTTTTCACCTGTAGATAAAACATGATAAGGTCTACATAAAGATGGAATAGAGGATAAACCCAATCTCATAAGAAGATCAGGATTTACTTGAGAAGCAATAGCTTTATTGGCATCCCATTGAAAAGAATCAATAGCACCAAATTCTTGTAATAAGGTGGATTTACCTGTGCCTGAAGAACCATAGATAACTCCTAAAGAGAAATCTTGTGGAACTTCAAATTCAGGGATAGAGAAAGAAGATTGAGTGGAATCTGTGTATTTAAGCAAAGTAGAATCAAGTTCAACTTTAATGGTTTTTGTATAACCACCTATTTTTTTAAACATATAAAAGTCCTAGAATAAAGATTGTTGTTGTGGAGTCTTAGTTTCTATTATACTTTTCTTAGGAACTGACCCTTCACCTATATATTCATGTGAATAACATATTCTCTCGGCATGGGAATTATAATCAAAGCTAGTATAAGCACCTCTCTTCTTATCACTTGTAGCCATACCGACATAAGAACTTTTTCTACTTACATTATTCATACTTGTAGGTTTCCAATTAGATGCTCTATTTCTATGTTCACCTAATTTAGGATGTGCTGTTTTAGAAAAATATCTACACCCCTTATCTATAAACATTTGTGCTATCGTATCAGATAGCTTAGAACCTAAACCTATACCTTGATAGTCAGGTAGAATAACAGTACGGTGTTCTCTCCAAGCATTTCTAACATCACGACCAGGTGATGGAATAGCTGAGGAGAAACCACAAATATGATCTTTATCGTTAAGCATTAACCAACAATGAGCCCCAGCATTAATATCAGAACTTAAATAATGATGGTTTTTGAAGACTGCCCATGCTTTGGTTGAGCAAGGTATAATTCGATATTCTGAGAATTGCCGAACCGACCTCCCTTCTACAAGCGACCCTGTGATAGTGTTAATAACCCAATCAGGCTCTAACCAATCAATAACATCTTCATGACATGATGCTATTACGATCTTCTTATAACCTAATTTATCTATGGTACTTCTTAAACCTATACTAATAGATTTAGCTAAGTCTCTATTACAAACACTTGTAAACTCATCTATAACGCAACCGTCTTTTAAAGACACTGCTATATCTGCTCTATGCTTTTCACCTGTAGATAAAACATGATAAGGTCTACAGAGGGAAGGAATAGAGGATAAACCTAATCTCATAAGAAGATCAGGGTCAACTTGAGAAGCGATAGCTTTATTAGAGTCCCAAGTAAATTCAGTAATATCACCAAATTCTTGTAAGAGAGTAGATTTACCTGTGCCTGAAGAACCATAGATAATCCCTAAAGAAAATTCGTTAGGGACATCAAATTCAGGGACTAAGAAAGAAGATTCACCTGAAAAGGTGTAATCGGTAGCTTGAGATAGATTCTCTAAAATAGAATCAAGCTCTACTTTGACGGTCTTTTTATAACCACCTATTTTTTTATAATCAAATA
>Ga0214921_10004110_pt1 | contig 21758 bp, 20 predicted proteins | sample LL1505_MetaG_FD_177992 | JGI IMG/M metagenome (GOLD analysis project Ga0214921, IMG submission 177992) | Freshwater microbial communities from Lake Lanier, Atlanta, Georgia, United States - LL-1505 | ecosystem: Environmental > Aquatic > Freshwater > Lake | place: USA: Georgia | collected... | reverse complement strand
GGAACATATCCTATTAAATGCACTGATGGTAATGTTAGAAATTATTATTGGGATGGTACATATTTAGTTATATATAAAGAACAATTAGATGCAAATTCATATACATCTAATTGGAGTAATACAACAACACAATATATGTCTAATTTTGGAGATATGGGTACTGGTTATGCACATGGATATACACCTAATAGTACATATACATTAAATATTAATATATTAGTATCAGGATATAATAAAGCAGTATATTCAGTTAAACTACATTATGTAGATAGTTGGGATTATGAAAATGCTTATGTTTATATAAATAATTTTGATAATGCAGGTAGAAAATTAATATGGCAAGGTAATAAAAATGGATATCCTCCAGGTCAAATTCCAACAGTAATAAATTATGAAAATACTACTTCTACATGGAATCCTGCTAATTATTCATATTCACCTTTTAGTAATAATACAAGTACTAATGGATATAGTACTATAACTACTAAAGAATTTAATTTTACTAGTAATTCAATAAGTATTGAACATAATACAAATTTAAACGAAGGCATAAATAATGAAGCATTCTATATGTCTCATTCAGTATTATATTTAAAACCAGATGACACAAATAATTCAATAGGAGTTCCATTAAACTCTATTTATACTGATCCAGGTGTATCAGTTTCATATATTATTAATCCTTATTTGATAGCATATATTGTATCAATTAAAGATAATTCTAATAATGAATTATTATCATCACAATTAAATGCATTAAATAATAATATATTAAGTGTTATAAATACAACAATTTTAAATAAAACATATACTATTACATATAAAGTAACTGATGAATATGGAAGGAATGTATTAGGTATAAAAAATCTTACTATTGTATTAGCATATAATATATATGATTTACTTGGTAAAATACCTGGTACATATCCTATTATATGTACTGATGGTAATATTAGAAATTATTATTGGGATGGTACATATTTAGTAATATATAAAGAACAATTAGATGCTAATTCATATACATCAAATTGGAGTAATACAACAACACAATATATGTCTAATTTTGGAGATATGGGAACCGGTTATGCACATGGATATACACCTAATAGTACATATACATTAACTATTAATAATATATTAGTATCAGGATATACTAAAGCAGTATATTCAGTTAAATTACATTATATAGATAGTTGGGATTATGAAAGTAACTATATATATATAAATAATTTTGATAATAGAGGTAGATTTTTAGTTTGGCAATCATCCAAAGAATCAAATGAAATACCCGTAATAACAAATTATGAAAACACTTCTACAACATGGACTAAAGCTAATTATTCTTATGCACCTTGGGGTAATAATACAAATAATAATGGTTATAATACTATAATCACTAAAGAATTTAATTTTACAAGTTCTTCAATAAGCATTGAACATCAAACACAATTAAATCAATCTATAACTGATGAAGCATTTTATATATCACATTCAGTATTATATTTAAAACCAGAGAATCCAATATTAATATTAAATGGTAATAATAATATTTTTATATCATTAAATTCTACTTATACAGATTTAGGTATTACAATATTATATTCATTAAATTATACAGCTCAAATTATATCAATTAAAGATAATAATAATAATGAATTATTATCAACTCCATTAAATGCATTAACTACTAATGTATTAAATGTAGTTAATACAACAAGTAATACATTTTATACAATAACTTATAATGCAACTACTACAAATGGATATACAACACCCTCTATATATAGAACTGTTTATGTAGGTAATATGTTATCAACCAGTTATAATTTAAATTATGGTTGGTTAGGTAAAGAAATTTATAATTTCACTCCTTATATTAATAATACAGACTTTACAATAGAAGCATGGGTTTATTTAACATCATATGGAACTACGTTTGGTTCTTCTGGTAATGTAATGGGTATAATTGATTTTAGAGACCCATCATCATCAGGTTGGGATGCATTATCAGGAACTTCTGGATGGTTAGGAGTAAGACAAAATAATGATGGAGGAAATAATAAATGTGTATTTGGAATTGGTCAAAATGGTTTATATATATGGTGTAATACTGGAGTAGTATATTTTATAACTAATAATACAGTTAGTTTAAATACTTGGAATCATGTTGTATGGATGAGGAAAAATAACTATTTTTATGGTTTTATTAATGGATATAATAATCAAGGTATTTCAGTATATACTGCTGGTGGAACTGCATTCAATAATTTAACTAATTTACAAACTATTATAATAGGTAGAGATGCATCAGACACTCGTGTTTCTGGTAATTATAGATATCAAGGTTATGTAAGTCAAGTATTAATTAGAACTGGAGGACAATATAATACTAATGGATTTATACCTTATAATGATTTAACATCATTATCTCAATCAAATAGTATATTTTTCTTAAATGATAATTATGTAGATAAGATTAATAATTATACATTACCTATTAGATTTTCAGTTCCTACAACTAATAGATATTATAACTATACACAAGCTTATGATTGTACATTAGGATTCATTGGTTCTATAAATCCACCATCAAATAGTAATTGGAATACAATATTTAGTAATGATTTTACATTTGAAACATGGTTATATCCTACACAATATAATTCACAAGTAATTAGTCTTATATTAGATACTAAAACACCTGGTGGTTATATTCCACCATGGTTAAATATTTTTAATTTTGTCATGATGCAAAATGGAACAATCGGATTATTATGGTTTTATGCAGAAAATCAATGGACTACCTATAGTATATCTTCTGACCCTATTTTATTAAATCAATGGTCTCACGTGGTTTGGATGAGAAAGAATAATATTTTATATGTATTTATTAATGGTAATTATTACCCTGGTTTTAATTTAACAAGTAATGGAATAGTATTTAATAATTTAAAAGTTATTAGTTTTTGTCATGCTGTAGATAGAAGTACTAGTGATTATTTATATTCTTTCCAAGGTCAAATAAGTCAACCATTAATGACTAATTATGCAAAATATAATACTAGTGTATCATTTGTTCCTAATATTGACTTAACACCTACTAATTATGATTCATCTATATTATTTTTTGTTGGTAATAATTTATCTAATTATGGAACAACACAATCAGTTACATCTACATTATCAAGAACCGGATCTATTTATAATACAATGAGAAGCACTCTAGGAAAATGGATTACAACATATAATGGTTCTAATACATTATTATATAATAATTCATTAGACTGGAGTTCATTGGTAAGTGCATCTAGCTGGACATATGAAATGTATGTATATATACCAACAACAAGTAATAATGATCATCCTGTTTTTGCAAGTAGTTCAAATATTAATAATTATTTATATGGTAGGTCAGGAATTGTAGCGTTTGGATATAAGAATAGTCAACTTTGGATATATTATGGTAGTTCAAATGCTGTATATTATAGTAGTAATGGATTATTAGTTAATCAATGGAATCATATAGCTTATGTAATGATTAATTCAGTTATAACATTTTATATAAACGGAAAAAATTCAGGAACTACTCCATCATTATCTATGACTAATAATAATTGTTGGCAAATAAATGGACCACCAGAAGATATGAATAATACTAATAGACGTATAAATGGTCATTATGCACAAGTTGCATTAATGACATTTGCTAAATATACAAACGACTTTATACCTTATCCAGATTTAACACCATCGTCATATACTAATTATATAATATTTTTAGGACCTAATGCAAATAATTTAGTAACAAATACTAGTTTTTCAGTATATAATAATTATAATTATAAAACCACACCTATGATAATTCCAAATTGAGTATAAAAATTATTTATATTTAATTAAATAAAAAATACTAATATTTAAAATATGTAAATTATAATTATATTATAAAATAAATCATCCACCTGCTGCTATCACTATATTAGGTAGTGATGATACAAAAATACAAGTACAATTTCTTACTTTTTCTGTCATAAAAAATCCATAATCTTGTGGATACCTACTACCACATAATACACAATAATCTTTTGACGATACTGGTTTATATGAAAAAAATGTAGACATTTTATTATACATATTCATTTTAGAGTGTTTTATTGGATTGTTAATAAGTTGTATAATTTCTGTAATATGTTCGCATATCATAGATACAATAAAATATATTAAATAGTTAAATAAATAATTATAAATTCAATTTTTTATAAATAGAATTGTTTTTAACAAATTTATTAAAATTAAAATATTTATAGCTCTAAATTATATATATTTAATATAAAGTTGTAAACTATTACAAATATTATTAGTAGTTTTATTTAATATAAAAAAATATAAAAATCTATTTAATATTAATATGTTAACTACAGATCAGAGATTAACTCAAACTTATAAGAAAATGTTTGGATTAGATAATATAGATAATACATCAGGTAATACAACATTACAAGGTGATGTTTATGTAGCTAATAGATTTGATGTATTTGGTAATTCAGTAATTATGCAAGATGCATCTTGTAATTCATTTTTATATATAAATGGTAATAGTAATATATTTAATAGTGATACTACAGTTAATTCTAAAATTAATATTTCTGGATCTACTATATTAAATGGTAATGTTTCTATTGGTTCTGATTTATCTATTTCAGGAAATACTAATATTTATGGTTTAACTTCTGTTTCAAATAAAACAATGCTACATGGGGCTATAAGTATTGGTTCTTCTTTATTTGTTGCAGGTTCAGTAAGATTTGGTAATAATTTTAAAACAAATATGATAAGGTCAATTAATAATCAGGATGTTAATATACAAGGAGATATAATTAATTTTGGAACTACTAATACTAATATTTATATTAAGGGAACTACAGTTAATTTAATTACAAATGATTTAAAAGTCAGTGATAAATTAATTACATTAAATATAGATCCCTATACAGCTAGTGCTTTTGATGATGGTTCATTATCAGGTATAGAAATATTATCTAATAATGGTAATATTGGTTATATTAAAACATCTGAAGATGGAACAAGATATAAAATTAAAGCTCCACAAGATAACTTATCATGGTATATAGCAACAACAGATAATAATAATAATTTAGATGTATCCGGTTTAAGTATATTAAATAGTTATGTAACTATATGTTCTTTATTATATGTATCAGGGAACAGTATGTTCCAAGGAAGTACCACATTTAATTCTAGATTAAATGTTTCAGGAACTGCATTATTACAAGGTAATTCAACAATATTATCTAATTTAAATATATCAGGAGGAACTATATTACAAGGTTATACAACAGTTAGGTCAGTATTAACAGTTGGTGAAAATTTAATTATAAATGGATCAAGCACTATAAATTCAACATTATATATATCAGGAAATACTAATATCAATGGAGAATTAACAATATCATCTTTATTACATGTTAATGGTAATACATTAATTTTAGGTAATATAACAATAAATTCACAATTAAATGTATCTAATAATACAACAATTGAAGGTAATACAACAGTATTATCATCTATAAATATATCAGGCAATACTAATATTAATAGTAATACTAATATATATGGTTCAATTATAGTATCAGGTAATACAATATTAAATAACGATTCTACTATTAATTCTCAATTATCAGTTAATGGCACCGCTAATTTAAATAATAATATATCAGTCAGTTCTAATTTTAATATAGTAGGTAATATAATTTCTAATATACCAGAATATGAAAATAATTTATCAGCTAAAAATGGTGGAGTTTCTTTATGGGGACTATATAGAACAGGAGGTATTGTTAAAATAAGAATAGATGATGAAGCTCCAGTATTAACTTTATTAGGAGGAACATCCTTATCATTTGCATATAATTCTAGTTATATAGATCCTGGAGTATTAGCAGTTGATAATGTTGATAATAATATATTAGTATATTTAACTGGAATATATACTAATAACAGTAATTTATTATCTGATAATATATTAATAACAGGAACATCAACCTTAATAACACAAACAAGTTTATTATTAGAAGGTTTATATACAGCAAAATATCAAGCATCAGATTCTAATTATAATACATCATATATATATAGAAATTTAAATTTAATTAATCAATCCATATCAATTATAAATTATACATCCTCAAATTATAAATTAACATGGTTAAATTCTAATGGAACACCTCAATTTACAACAAATCCATATACTTTATTTTTATATAGATTTATGGCTTTTACTATACAACCATCTATATTAACTAGTATTAATTTTAATTTTGATTCATCATGGTGTTTTGTTATTAAAACACAACGTACATCAAATTTATTAGAAAATTATTTTAATATTAATTTTGATGGACCATTAATTAATTGGGGTCCTAATACTAATTATGGTCAAGAAGAAGGTCCAGTAAATATTATATTTAATAATTCTAATTATAATAGTTATGGAAAGTTATTTACTGGAACATATGCTAATTTTATAGATTTATGGGCAAATGGTGTATATATAGCAACAAGTTATAATTATGTAAATAAATTATTTAATATAAAAGTATATGATTATTCTGGAAATTTATCTATAAATCTAACAACAACAACCCCGTATTATTATACTAATAAAGTATCACCAGTATATTTTTATACTAATTATCAAACATGTTATTTTTATAATGGAATGTATTATAATTTAACAACTAATAATGTTCCATTTTCATCATTTGTTTCATATTTTTAATAAATATATTATTACTATAATGATTTATTACTATAATTTATTACTATAATGATTTATTACAATTAATTTAATAAAATTAATTTATTTAATTGGATACTTTATTATATTTTACAATTTAAAAATATATACTATAGAGTATTTTATTTATAAAAAATGCAATGTATTTATTTTGAGTATTAACATATATAAAAAAATTGAAATATATATTATATGTATATATTAATAAAATATTCTTTATATTCATTCTGGTCCATTACTATGAATTGCGCATGTGGAGGTGTTTATTGGCAAATTAAGTGGATCCATACTTATTCATGTGAACATACGCCAAAATGTCCACACTGTTCTTGTAGACAAGATATGTTTCCATGGAAACCACGACATAATGAAACATGTGAAATATTACAACATCCAAATCCTCTTGAAATATCGTTAGCTTTATCAAGATTACCTAAATCAATCCATAATATAATTTATAATTTTCTTCCAAATACATATGATTATAAAACAATACTAAGGGATTCTAAATATTTTCCATGTAATATAGGTTCAAAATTATATTATATTACAGAATCAATGTATGAATCTGAAGGATATTTTAAAGATCCTTTTAAACCAGGATACATATTCAGAAATGAATATGCTGCTTTAATAGATGCATTACCTAAAACTATTCCTAATGAATCAATTAAACAAATAAAGCTCAGGCAAAAAAAGTCAGTACCAAAATTATCACGTTTAGAAAGAAAACCATTACTACCAAAAATGAGGTTTTATAAATAATTATATTTATTTTTTTTAAATTTATCTAGTTATTACTATCTTAAATATTATCTAAAAAAATAATAATTAATGATAAAGAAAATTTAAAAAACATTTTTTTTATAGAAATTGAATCTAATAAAAGTTATTTGAATTATAAAAAAAAATTAAATAATATTTATATAAAATTATAAATATATTATTATATATAATGAAAGTATTTTTTGTTAGACATGGGCAAACTCTCACAAATATAGAAAAATGATATTATAAAGATATTAAAGAGCCATTAACAGATAAAGGTATACTACAGGCAAAAAAAGCAGGAGAATATTTAAAACAATTTGGTGAGTTTGATTTGGTAATATCTTCACCTGCAACTAGAAGTATTATGACAGCAGAAAATATAATGAAAGAAATAAATTATAATAAAAAAATTAAAATTGATAATTTAATATTAGAAGAACTTTTTACTAATAATGTAGGATTAAGTGGTGATGAAATTGAAATTATTAATAAAAACAATATTGAATTACAAAAAATACTGAAAGATTATTCTAAGATAACTGATCCATTTGAAAGACTAGAAAATAATAATAAAATTCAAGATATAAAAATAAAATTAACTAAAGGTGGAGAAAGTTATACTAAACAAATTAATAAACATAAAACATTTTTAAGTAAATTAAAAAAATTAAATAAAAAATGTGTTTTAGTAGTTGGTCAATTAAAATAAAAAATTATTTTTTTATTTTAATTCATATTAATAAAAAATCTTTAGATTTTTTATTAAGGTCATGGGGGTACAATTAAATATATGACTAGAATAATAACTAATACATATGATGATTTAATAAATCCAATAGAATATTATAGATAGAAAAACAAGAGAAAAATGTGTTCCTTCTAAAGCTGATTTAAATAATACATCAATAATTGGATGTTTAATTAAAAATAATAAAGCTACATTAGTGATACCACCTAATACTAAGCATTTAGGTATTGAGTTATCATAAAAACTAAAAAAAAATATATTATAAAATATATAAAATTATATATATTATTATATATTAATGAAAGTATTTTTTGTTAGACATGGACAAACTCAAGCAAATGTAGAAAATAGACCATATAAAGATATTAAAGAGCCATTAACAGAGAAAGGTATATTACAGGCAAAAAAAGCTGGAGAATATTTAAAACGATTTGGAAAGTTTGATTTAGTAATATCATCACCCGCTACAAGAAGTATTATGACAGCGGAAAATATAATGAAAGAAATTGATTATAATAAAAAAATTAAAGTTGATGATTTAATTTTAGAAGATATAACTCCTAATTATGCAGGATTAAGTCATGATGAAATTAACATTATTGAAAAGAATAATATTGAATTACAAAAAATACTAACATATTATTATAAGATAACTGATCCATTTGAAAGACAAGAATATTATAAAAAAAATATAGATACTGTAATTAAATTAAGTATGGGAGGAGAAAGCGAAACTAAACAATTTAATAAACATAAAAAATTTTTAAGTAAATTAAAAAAATTAAATAAAAAATGTATTTTAGTTGTAGGTCATGGAGGGACAATTAATTATATGACTAGAATAATAACTAATACATATGTTGATATGGTAAATCCAATAGATATTATAGATAGAAATACAAGAAATAATTGTATTAGTTATAAAAATGATGTAAATAATACATCAATTATGGGTTGTTTAATTAAAAATAATAAAACTACATTAGTTATAGCACCACATACTAAGCATTTAGATTCTTTATTATAAAATAAAAATTGAATATTATATATTATAATATTATTTGTTAATAATATTATAATATGTCTGATATTACTATTAAAAATAATATTAATGGAAATATACTTTTCACAATAGATAAGTCTATTTCTATTAAAGAACAATTCTTATCAAAATTAGATTTTAATTTTATTCCTTATCTTCAAAAGTTAGTTTTTATATTAGATAATGATATAACATTATATTCAATTCATGATTTATCTACATTAGAAACTGATGTAGTTTATATGATTGTTATACCATTATCTGAATTAGAAAAAAATTTATATATTGATTTTATTTCAAAAGAATTAAAAAAATATAATCCATTATTACCCATAATATTAAAATTTGAAGATAAAAGTTTAAATACAGATGTATTTGATTTTCTTGATACATATGTTAAAGATACATTTAAACATTATGGTAATCGTAATACTAATCATGTAAGATATATATTAGATGGAACTAATATAGAACTAAATAAATATCAATGTAAAGAAGAAGCTTGTAGATTTAAAATGTGTAATAAACTTGAAACGCCTGTGATATTTCATGTTAAATTTTATAATGGTCCTGACCCAGATAGGCAATTATATTATACACATGAAATAAATTGGAAAAATTATATGCTTCAACTTTTAGAATTAAATAATTATGTTCTATATAGTATTACATGTTATGGTCCAACATTAGGCTTAAGCCTAATGTTAAGAAATGCTAGCATTTGTCCAACACCATATAATAAAATATTATGGGCTGATAATCAAAAATGTTGGGTTCCTAAAAATATGGTGCCAAAGTTTTTTATCCAAGATGAAAATATATATTTAGGACATTTAGAAAAGGAAGTAGTACAAAATGAAATATTATCTGATATAGAAATTAGTAATATTACAAAATTTTTCTTCATATAATTATTTTATAATAAAATTTATTTATATCATAATCTATATTGGATATAAATAAACATTTATATTTAATATGTTTGGAAAAAATAGGCTTAATCTATAAAATCATTAAATTTGTAATAACAAAATAATATTTTATTTTTATATTTATTAAATATATTATTAAATTGTATATTATATTTTATACTATCGTTATAAAAACTATTAATTTTATGTTATTTAATATTACAGTTTATATTAAAGTATATAATCCATCTATATATTTATAAATATCTTTGTATACATTTTTAATTTAAAAATTACACATGATATTTATAAATATATCATTATCATTTAGTAAAATTCCTGTATATTATAATAATACTTGTAAAAAAATTGAATAATATTAATATAAAATAATATATATATAATAATATATAATGAAAGTATTTTTTGTTAGACACGGACAAACTCAACCAAATGTAGAAAAACTCTATTATAAAGATATTAAAGAGCCATTAACAGAAAAAGGTATATTACAAGCAAAAAAAGCAGGAGAATATTTAAAACAATTTGGTGAATTTGATTTGGTAATATCATCACCCGCTACAAGAAGTATTATGACAGCAGAAAATATAATGATAAAAAAATAAAAATATTATTTTTATTTTTTTATTATTTTTAACAATGAAAGAAATTGATTATAATAAAAAAATTAAAATTGATAATTTAATATTAGAAGAACTTTTTACTAATTATGCAGGATTAAGTAGAAATGAAATTAATGAAATTAAAGCAATTGAAAATAATAATATTGAATTAATTAAATTAAGAAAAAAATATTCTGTTATAACTGACCCATTTGAAAGACTTGAATATTTTAAACAAAATGGAGATAATATATTAAAATTAACTTCTGGAGAAGAAAGTATGTCTAAACAATTTAAAAAACATAAAAAATTTTTAAATAAATTAAAAAAATTAAATAAAAAATGTGTTTTAGTTGTAGGACATGGGGGAACAATTAATTATATGACTAGAATAATAACTAATACATATTTTGATTTGGTAAATCCAATAGATATTATAGATAGAAAAACAAGAGAAAAATGTGTTCCTTCTAGTTTTGATGTAAATAATACATCAATAATGGGATGTTTAATTAAAAATAATAAAACTACATTAGTAATACCACATTAGTAATACCACCTAATACAAAGCATTTAGGTATTGAGTTATCATAATAATAAAATAATTAAAAAAATATATTATATATTAATGAAAGTATTTTTTGTTAGACATGAACAAACTCAAGCAAATGTAGAACAACATCAATATAGAGATATTAAAAAGCCATTAACATAAAAATGTATATTACAAGCAAAAAAAGCAGGATAATATTTAAAACAATTTGGTTATGTAGGTATTATGATAAAAAATAAAAATATTATTTTATTTAAAATAAGAGGTGCTCTAAATAATACATCAATAATATAATATTTAATTAAAAATAATAAACTACAATAGTGATACATGCTAACACTGCACAAATAGGTATTGAATTGAGTTATCATAACAAAATTGAAAAATACATCAATAATGATATATTTAATAAAACATAATTACAATTATTTTAGTTTTTTTTTAATTTTTTTGATAACAATTTATTAAAATTATATATTTCCAATAAATCATTTTTTATTATTAGATTTATAGAATTTGAATTCATAAAAAATTTATGAATCCCTTTATATTTATGTAATTTAAGATTAATAATCCATAATTTTATATTTTCTTTTTTATTAGGATATTTATTATATAGTTTCATAATATATTTAATAAAATATTTTAACACAATAAATATATTAGTTATTTTATTTCCAATATTATTTGATAAAATATAAATTAATTTATTTAGATATTCTTTATTATATTGTTCAAATTTACCATAATGTTTTCTTTCATTTTCTTGAATTTCTTTAGTATTCATTAATATAATATCATTGCTAATATCATCATTAGGACTAATTTTTTTTATTATTTTATTATATAATTTTTTATATATATTATCATTTATTATATCATTATCTAAAATATTAGTTATATAATATTTTAATTTATCATATGAATATATAACACCTATATTATGTTCATTTTTTATTATATAAGGCATGATTTCTATATTTAAAAATAATTCATCAACACCATAACTAAACATATTATTATCAATATTTCTAATTTGTCTTGAGTTACTTAAAGTATAGTTATATTTATTAAGATATTCATTAGTAATATTAATTTTATTATTTATAATATTATAAATTTCTTTATCATTATTTTTTAATTTATTTAAAAAATTAAAAAAAATAGATTCAATTTTATAATATTTTTTTTTAGTATAAAAATTAAAAAGTATTAACATATTTGTGTTTGGTATAGAATATAAATTATTATATCTATATTCACGTCCAATAATATAATTAAAACATAAGTTATATTTAGATTTAATAAATTTATTTATTATATATACAATTAAATTACATCTATTTATATCATAATCTATATCGGATATAAATAAACATTTATATTTAATATTTTTAAGAAAAATAGGCATTAATCTAACAAATGTTCCAAAAATTCCTTTATGATAACCATCTTTATCTATAAAATCATTAAATTTGTAATAACAAAATAATATTTTATTTTTATATTTATTAAATATATTATTAAATTGTATATCATATTTTATACTATCATCATAAAATACTATTAATTTTATATTATTTAATAATACAGTTTCTAGTAAAATATATAATCCATCTATATATTTAGAAATATCTTTGTATATATTTTTTAATTTAAAAATTGAACATGATATTAATATATCATCATCATTTGGTAAAATACCTGTATATTTTAATATATATTTCATTATAATAATTTTATATAAAAAAATTGAATAATATTTATATAAACTTATATTAATATTATTATTAATGTCATTTCCTGATTATTTTAAATTTAATTATGAATTGGATACATTTCAAAATTTAGGTTGTTGTGCTATACATAAAAATGAAAATATATTAATAACAGCCCATACAGGTTCAGGGAAAACAGCATTAGCATTATATGCTATTGCAAAAACATTAAGTTTAGGTAAAAAAGTAATATACACATCACCAATTAAAACATTATCAAATCAAAAATATCATGAATTTAAAGAACATTTTGATTCTGTTGGTATTATGACAGGTGATATTAAAATTAATCCATTAGCAAATTTATTAATAATGACTGCAGAGATATTAAGAAATGCATTATTATTAAAACATGATAATATATATGAATGGAATTTTAATCCTAATGATATTACTTGTGTTATATTAGATGAAGTTCATTATATTAATAATCCAGAGAGAGGACATGTATGGGAAGATATTATAGTTAATTTGAATTCTAATGTTCAATTAGTAATGTTAAGTGCTACTATAAGTAAAGCCTCAGATTTTTCACAATGGGTAGAAGATATAAAAAAAGTTAAATGTAATTTAATAACAACACAAAAAAGACCAGTTCCATTAAAACACGGAATATGGTGGGATGGAGAAATTAGTTATTTTTTAAAAAATGATAATGAATGGACTAATTGTATATGGAATGATATATCAATAAAGATAAATAAACATTATAAAGTAAATAGTTTTTCATTAAATGAATATTTTAATTGTATTAAATATTTAGAAACTAATAATATGATTCCGTGTATTACATTTTTATTAAATAGAGCATTAGTTGAAAAATATGCTAAAAAGATACCATATACTTTTACTAATGCAAAAGAACAATGTGATATAAATAATATATGGAATAATAAATTAAGAAAATATAAAGATATATATGAAAAAACAATTGAATGGAATGAATTATTATCATTAGCTACTAAAGGGATAGGTATACATCATTCTGGTATGATTCCAATTTTAAAGGAAATTGTTGAAATATTATATTCATTAGGTTTAATAAAAGTTTTATTAGCAACAGAAACATTTGCAATGGGAGTTAATATGCCAACAAAAACAGTTTTATTTTTTAATATAACAAAATATGATGGTAATAATAGAACATTAAGACCTGAAGAATATGGACAAATGGCAGGAAGAGCAGGAAGAAGAGGATTAGATACTATAGGACATGTTATAATATTACCATTTAATAATTTCCCATTAGAAACTGAAGCTAAAAAAATGATATTATCCCCACCACAAGTTATAACATCTAAATTTTCATTAGATTCTGTATATATATTAAAAAATATAGCATTACATGATGATATTAATAAATTAGTAGATACATATATGGAGACTTTATTTCATTATCAATTTAATAATTCTAATTCATTAATAATAGATGAATATAATAAATTAAAAGAAAAAATTAATAATATTACTCAAAATGATAATTTTAATGAAGATATAATAAATCAAATATATACAATTGAAAATAAATTAAAACCTGATAAATTTATAAAATTAGATAAGAAATTAGAAAAAAGATTAATAACATCAAAAAATGATTTATTAAAACAAGTTAATATGAATATATCTCAAATTAATGAATATTATGATTATATTAATAAATTAAATAAGATATCATCTGAATTATCTTATAATAAGATTGAATCACAAATTAAATTAACATTATCATATCTTGAAGATTTAAATTATATTAATAATAATAAATTAACTGTATTTGGAAAAATTATATCTGAAATTAATGAATGTAATCCTTATATATTACATTATTTATATTTAGAGTTTGATAAATTACCATTTAATGAAATTGTAGCATTATGTTCAATATTAATCACACAAGATAAATCTGAAATATATATATCAGATTTAGAATGTAGTGATGAATGCCGTAATATTTTAAATAATTTGAGCCAATATATAAATAAAATGCTCAATAAAGAAAATGAATTAAATAATCAATTACCATATCCAATGTGGTTAAATTGGAATATTAATTATAGTATGTTTAATATAATTAATAAATGGGCGTTAAATAAATTTGATTATGATACAAATATTGGAGAATTTATTAAATTAGTATTAAGAATAGTTAATATAATTAGAAATATAGATAATATTGCACATGTTTTAAATAATGTATCTTTAATTAATAAACTAACAGAATATGACTTAAAATTAATTAGAGGGGTTGTTTCTACCGATTCTTTATATTTATAATAATTTACGATTATTAGTATAAAAATTATTTAAAATATTTTTATTTTCAATAATATTATCATTATTAGGGATGCTATTAAAGTTATCAATTATTTTATAATTAATTAAAAATAAAATTATAATTATAATAAAAAAATTTATCATATTATATAATGGTAGAAGATGTGTATCAAACTAAATATTTAAAATATAAACAAAAATATTTAGATTTAAAAAAATTAGAAAAACAATTAATGAAAGGTGGTAATAATCATAAAAATGAATTAGTTTTATATAAAGCTGATTGGTGTGGACATTGTAATAGATTTAAACCTGCATGGGAACAATTAAAAAAACAAGATATTAATGTATCATTTGTTGAATATGATGCAGATAAAGATCGTAAAGTTATAGAAAAACATAATATAAACGGTTATCCTACTATACACTATAAAATTAAAGGAGGAACTTATGAATATAATGGAGAAAGAACTGTAGAAGGTTTAATTAATTTTATGAAATCTTATAATTAATTCCCATAACATTCTATATAATTATTTTTATTAAAGTCTATTTTAGTAATTATATCACCAATATTATCAGATAATATTTCTGATAAAGTATCAACCGTTTTAATATTAGTTTCTAATGATTTATAACTAGTTTCTATATTATTAACTGATAATTTAGCAAGATTAGATAATTTAACAGATGATTGTTTAATTTCTTTTTTTTTAATATGTTTATTGGGAAACTGTGTTTCCAAATCAAGAACTGATGATGTATTTGACATCATCAGTTGTTCTAGTTTTTTTATCATATTTTCTTTTAATTTAGTTTGTTTATTACTATCAGATTTAGTATATAATTTAATTAAATTTTTAATATTATTATTATTATTTATAACATTGATAACATCATTATAATTAATATCCATTAATTATGTATATAAAATAATTATTTATTTTGTAATATTAATTGTGTATATAATATATATGGTAAATATATATTATATATTTGTTCGTCAATATTATTATTATTAATTACATTATGAGTAATATAATAATTACTATTACTATTATAATCTAATAACATTGCATTTAATTCATTTATCTTAAAACTTGTATTATTTAGTAATTCTATATTATTTTTATTAGATTTTATCAATGATTTAATATTATCAAGTTTTTCAATAATTACATCAATTATACTATCAGTCATTAGTATTTAATAAACCTAAATCTTTAAGTAATACTTTCATATTATTATTTTCAATTTTCTTATTAACATATGGTTTTTTTAAATCTTCAAAATTATTAATAATAATATTAGAATTATTAATTATTTTATTTGAGTTAGTATAATTAATATTATTATCTTGAGTTTTTCTTAAATTTATTATATTATTTAATGATAAATCTGATTTATAGAAAGTATTATCTAATAATAAATCTTTATAATTATTTACTTTAGTAGGTATAACATTTGTAATTGGATTATATATATCTCTAGTATTGATATATTTAAGATTTCTAGAGTTTTTTAATGTATTAAATTTATTTTCTAAATCAGGATTAAATTTTTTAACAAATATATTATTATTCATATATTAATTATAAAGATATAAATTTTAAAATTATTATAAATGAATTTATATAATATATTAGAAATAAAAAATAATGCGTCCGAATCTGAAATAAAAAAAGCATATATAAAACTTGCTAAAAAATATCATCCAGATAAAAATAATAATATTGATGCAAAAGAAAAATTTCAACAAATACAAATGGCTTATGAAATTTTAAGTAATAATCAAACTAGATATGAATATAATAATTTAAATGATGATAAAAAATTAGATTTTATAGATGTTATAATAAAAATAGTTAGTAATGATATTACATTTGAAGATATTGATAAATATTGTAGTTTAGTAGATAGTGATTTTATTAAATTAAATTTTATAACATTATTAAAAAAAATGAATATATATGATATATTTAAACTATTTAATTTTGGTATTATAAATAAATCATATTATAATGTTGAATTGTCAGAAATAGAATCTGAATCTGAATTATTACCAGAATATTATAATATTTTACCAATTTATCTTAAAAGAATTAATAATAATGACATTAATATTGATATTAGCATTACAATTAATGAATTAAATAATAATTATAAAAAAAAAGTTAAAATAAAAAGAAATGTTAATAATAATCTAGAAAATTCAACATTTATATTTAATATATCACATCAATATATTATATTTATAAATGGTGGTGATAATAATGAAAATCTTATTATTAAATTAATATTACCTAATAATTATTATTGGTATGATGATTGTATCATTTATGAAATACCAATTTCATTATATCAAATGATTTATGGATTAAATATATCATTATTAGATTTTGATTTTAAACAAGATAATTGGATACCTTATCGCGATGGTTTTATAATTAATACTAATTATACTATTAATAATTATAAATTGATAATTAAATTAAGTTTAAATTATATAGATAATATTGAAAATAAAACTATTCTTGAAAATAACTTCTCTAATATTTATTAATGTTCTGTGATTTTACATTAAAATATCTACAACATTTTATTAATAGTTATAATATTAGTAATGATAGCAAATTATTATTATTTATAAATAAAGAAAAACATAATATTAAAAAATTTATATTATCTAATAATTTTGATATAACAATTAATAAAATTGATAATATTGATAATATATTTATAAAATATTCTGATTCAAAATTTGTAGATTTAAAAATTAAAGATGAAATTAAAAAATTAAATAATACTTATTTAATTAAATGGAATAATAATAAAATATATATTAAAATGAATAAATCATTAATTTTAAATAGAATAAAATTAATAATATATTTTATTGAATACTTAAATATTAATAAAAAAACAATTACAATGTATTTAATATTATCTTCACTAACTAAAAAATTACCTCAAGATGAAATTATTGGAGTGTCTCATGTAAATTCAGGTTATACAGATTTTTTAGAAAATATTATTTATATATGGAGATTAGAAGAATGTGAAAAGGTATTATTTCATGAAATAATGCATTATTTAGATATTGATAGGAAATATGAAGATATAAATATTAAATTAAATTTAATCGATTATCATAATTATCATGAAGTTATAACTGATTATTATGGTATATTATATCATATAATATATTTATCATTAATAACTAAAAAAAAACTTAAAATATTATTAAAAATTGAATTAAGTTTTATAAAAAATCAATGTATGTTAATAAATAATTATTTCGGTTTAGAAAATTGGAAAGGTAATGTAAATAAACAAATTATCCAAAAATCTTCGGTATTTTCTTATTATATATTAAAATATATGTTATTTAATTATCTTATTCAACATAATATTATATTAAATAAAAATACTAATTTAACTATATTATTTAATAAAATTATTAATTATGGATTAAAAAAAGATAATTTTATTAATTGCAATTCAACAAGGATGACATTATTACAATTAAAGTAAATTATTATTATTTAAATTTTAACATATTATAAATTATATAAAATCTTCAAATTAAAGCCCCCTATTGTTGTCCCATTAGATAAGAACCCTGTTGTGGTATTAGTCATTATTCCATTTATGAAGGTATCATTTGTTGTCCCATTTGTGAGGGTATCATTTGTTGTCCCATTAGAGAGGGACCTATTAGAGAGGGTCCCATTTGTGAGGGACCCATTTGTAAGGGTCCTATTTGCGATGGTCTCATTGGAGAAGGTCTCATTTGTGATGGTATCATTTGTTGTCCCATTAGAGGTATCAGTTGTGAAGGTATCATTTGTGAAAGTCCCATTTGAGATATTCCCATTTGATAAGGTCTTGTATTATAATTAATATTTGATTTAGTAGGTATTTGAGTTAATTTTTCTTGATATTGTTGCTGTGAATCAGCCAGTTCTGATAATTTTGTGAATAATTCTTTTAATTCTTGATATAATTCTTGTATATTTTTAATTAGTTCAGGTTGTTCTAATTGTTGTTGTATTTCTTGCTTTTTATTTTCTAAATCTTGTTTCAAACCATTCACAAATTTATTAAATTCTATTTCTTTTTGTTGTTTAAGTTCTGTTAATTGTGTTTTGAAAAATTCCATATAATCCGTATAATTATTTTTAGGATTGGATTCATTATTATGATTTAATCCACCATATAATATATTATTTCTAAGAATATTATATTTTATTTTGTATTTTATATATTTATCTTTATACATTATATATAAAATTAGAAATTTTCAGTTAATATAAAACTGCTTTCTTTTGTTTTATTTAAAATAGATGCTTTTTGATATTGAGTAGGTCTATGTTCAAAAAAATTAGTTTTTCCTTCAATTGATATACTTTCCATAAAGTCAAATGGATTAGTAGTATTATATAATTTATTATAACCTAAATCTACTAATAATCTATCTGCTACATATTTAATATATTGTATCATTAAATCTTTATTCATTCCTAATAAAGAACAAGGTAAACTATTACATATAAAATTTATTTCAATATTAACAGCATCTTCAAACATTAAAAATATTTCTTCTTCAGTTAATTTATCATTAATCATAGTATATAATAATATTGCCATTTGTGTATGCATACCTTCATCTCTTGCTATTAATTCATTAGATGAACATAACCCAGGCATAATATTTCTTTTTTTCAACCAAAAAATAGCACAAAAACTACCAGAAAAAAATATTCCTTCAACAATAGAAAAAGCAACAAGTCTTTTTTTAAAACTATCTTCAGATTCTATCCATCTAACAGCCCAATTAATTTTTTCAGATATACAAGGAAATTCTTTTATTGCATTAAATAATTTATGTTTTTCATCAGTATCTCTTATAATATTATCAATTTGTAATGAATATGTTTCACTATGAATATTTTCTATCATCATTTGCCATGTATATACTACAATGGCTTCTCTAATTTTAATATCATTTAAAAATCTTTCTCCTAAATTAATATTAACAATAGTATCAGAAGATGAAAAAAATCCAAGAATCATTTTAATAAAATATTGTTCATTTTCATTTAATTTCATAAAATCATCATAATCTTTAGAAAAATCTATTTCTTCTGCAGTCCAAAATGCAGCTTGTTGTTTCTTATATGCATTCCATATTATATTATTTTGAATAGGATATATAGTTAATCTATTATATTCTGGATTTAATAAATATTCAGAACTATCACTATTATTAGGTTTATAAATAGAATTTTTTAATTTATCATCTAAATGTGTCATATATATATTTATAATATAATTTTTATATATATATATTTATATATATATTTATAATAATGCCCTTGGAAATTGAGGAAAGATTCCAAAATTTTGATTTTGAAGAAATTAAAAGAATTTTTAAAGCTAATAATATACTTAAGATGGGTGGTTCTTTATTAAAAAATTCTAATTATTATGGAACTAACCCAAACCAATTTATTAGAGTTAGAGATGAAGGTAATAAAATAACATTTACAATTAAACAAAGAAATAATAATGGTTATGATACAGAATATGAAGTTGTAGTAGATAATTATGATGTTATAAATACAATGTTATTACAATTACAACTTAAGAAAAAAAATGATATGCATAAATATCGTGAAATTTATATGACTCCAGATAAAAGAAATGAAATAATATTTGATTATAATCCAGGTTTACCTCCATATATGGAAATTGAATCAATGTCAGAAACAGATTTACATAATACTATGAAATTATTAGGTTTATCAAAAGAACCTATGTTTGTACAAAAAGATTTATATTATAAATATTATGGTATAAAAAAAAATAGAGAAATGGTATCTTTGACTTTTGAAAATGCTTATGATATATTAGGAAATTTAATTACAAAAAATAAAGAACAGTTTGATGATATATTAAACAAACAAATTAAATTATTTATAAAATAATTTAATTTGATGAAGTTGTTAAACAAACAAATTAAATTATTTATAAAATAAAGAACAATTTGATGATATATTAAATAAACAAATTAAATTATTTATAAAATAATTTAATTTGATGAAGTTGTTAAACAAACAAATTAAATTATTTATAAAATAATTTAATTTGATGAAGTTGTTAAACAAACAAATTAAATTATTTATAAAATAATTTAATTTGATGAAGTTGTTAAACAAACAAATTAAATTATTTATAAAAT